>Ga0184629_10000079_pt1 | contig 37345 bp, 29 predicted proteins | sample PLM4_32_b1_FD_133158 | JGI IMG/M metagenome (GOLD analysis project Ga0184629, IMG submission 133158) | Groundwater sediment microbial communities from an aquifer in East River, Colorado, USA - PLM4_32_b1 | ecosystem: Environmental > Terrestrial > Soil > Riparian zone | place: USA: East River...
CGCCGACGACTACCTGTGGCTGATGGCACGGGCGCGCTACCGGCCGGTGATCGAGTACTGCGGCGGGACCGAGATCGGCGGCGGGTACATCACCCAGACGCTGGTGCAGCCCGCCTCGCCGGCGACATTCTCCACGCCGACCCTCGGGCTCGAGGTCGCCATTCTGGACGAGCAGGGGCGCCCTGGCACACAGGGCGAGCTGTACGTCGTGCCGCCTTCGATCGGGCTATCGGTCTCCCTGCTGAATCGGCACCACCACGAGGTCTACTACCAGGAGACGCCGCGCGGGCCCCGGGGCGAGACGCTGCGCCGCCACGGGGATCAGGTGGAAGCATTGCCCAACGGGTACTATCGCGCCCACGGGCGCGCGGACGACACCATGAACCTGGGCGGGATCAAGGTCAGCTCGGCGGAGATCGAGCGGGCGGTTCTCTCGATGGACGGGATCACGGACGCGGCGGCGATCGCGGTGGATCCGCCGGGAGGCGGGCCGAGTTTGCTGGTTCTCTATGTGGTGGCCGCCGGGGCCACGCCGGATGCGCTCAAGCCGAAGCTGCAGGAGACCATTTCACGCACGCTGAACCCGCTGTTTCGAGTCCACGAGGTTCGCGTGGTCGATTCCCTGCCCCGGACGGCGTCCAACAAGGTGATGCGGCGCGTGCTGCGAGAAGGCAACTAGAGCCAAAGGAGAGACGATGCCGAAGAAAGCCACACCATTCCTGATGTTCGAAGGACGCGCCGAAGAGGCGATGAACTTCTACGTGTCGGTGTTCAGGGGCGCGCGTATCGACAGGATAACGCGCTACGGCGCAGGCGGCCCCGGCCGCGAGGGCTCGGTGGTGCGCGCCACGATGACGCTCGCGGGCATGGAAGTCATGTTCGTCGACAGTCCCATCACGCACGCGTTCACGTTCACGCCCGCGACGTCGTTTTTCATCGAGTGCGAGACGGTGGCCGAGATCGACGCGTTGTTCGGCAAGCTCGCGGACGGCGGCCAGGTGATGATGCCGCCCGACAACTACGGGTTCAGCCAGAAGTTTGCGTGGCTCGCCGACCAGTTCGGCGTTTCCTGGCAGCTCAACCTGGGGTCATGACCATGGCGACCCCGACGCCCGAAAAACAACTCGCCGGTTTCATCGCCAAGTTCAGCGCCGAGGTGGCCACGCTCATCCGCGGGGCGCGCAAGAAGATGCGCGAGCGACTTCCGCAGGCACTCGAGCTGGTCTACGACAACTACAACTTCTTCGTGATCGGTTACGGCCCGAGCGAGAAGGCGTCGGAAGCGATCTTCTCGATCGCCGCGCAGGCGAAGGGAGTGAGCCTGTGTTTTCTCCAGGGGGCGGGGCTGCCGGATCCAAAGAAGTTCCTCAAGGGGAGCGGAAACGTGGTGCGCAGCCTCCGGCTCGAGTCGGCCGCGACGCTGGATCAGGCCGACGTGCGCGCGCTGATCAAGGCAGCGCTCGACCGGGCGAAGGCGCCGATCGATCCCAAGGGCAAGCACCAGCTGATCATCAAGTCGGTATCCGCGAAGCAGCGCCCGCGCCGGGCGGTAAAAACTGCCGGGAAGTCATAGCCTTCGAAGGAGGGACTTGCAGGGGCGCCAGATTCGGGATATATTGACCTTGTTAATAGGTCACGTGACCTATAAATGAGGTCATACCATGATTGAAGCCATTGTAGGGTCGTCCAGCAGCGAAAGAGCCCTGATCTTCCTGTTCGCGCGCCAGGAAGGGTACGCGCGGGAGATCGCGCGTTTCTTCGATACCGACCTGGACCCAATCCAGAAGCAGCTCGCCAAACTGGAAACCGGTGGTGTTCTCGTCAGCCGTGTCGTGGGGAAAACACGCCTCTATTCCTTCAATCCACGCTACCCGATGATCGATGAGTTTCGGGCATTGCTCGAGAAAACGCTGCAGTTCTATCCGGATGATGTGCGGGAACGATTGCTCCTGAATCGACGGCGTCCGCGGCGCAAGGGTAAGCCGTTGTGAAACCCGTTGCGGACATGTCCGTCGGGGAGTTGGCCGCGTACATCTCGAGTCACCTGCGAAGCCTCGGCATTGACACCGTTCTCTCCGGTGGCTCGTGCGTGTCCATTTATAGCGCCGGGGTATATGTGTCGAAGGATCTCGACTTCATCGATATCCGCTTCGCGGCGGTACGCGCTATCCGCGAGGCGATGCTCGCGATCGGGTTCACCCCCGAGCATGGAACTTTCAAGCACCCCGATGTGGATGTGTTGGTCGACTTTCCGCGCGGGCCGCTTTCAGTAGGCAAAGAACCGGTCGGGACCATTCACGAGATTGAGTTCTCGACTGGAATTCTGCGGCTTCTCTCCCCCACCGACTGCATCAAGGATCGCCTGGGTGCATACTACCACTGGAACGACCTGCAGAGCCTCGAGCAGGCAGTCATGGTGGCGAAGTCCAACAACGTCGACCTGAACGAGGTCAGGCGTTGGTCGAAACAGGAGGGCCTGTCCGATGCGTTTGAAAAGATCGCGCCGCGGTTACGCGGCTAGTGCGCGACGTGCGACTCGATGTACTCGAAGTACCCCTGCCGCTCGCGCTCGCCCTGGACCTTCAGGGGCCGGCGCGTCATGCGCGGGATCGGCCGCTCGAGGGCGATCTTGAGCACGTCACCGGGAGGCGGGCCGAGTCTCCTGGTCTTCTACGTGGTGGGAACCAGGGCGGCGCGGGAGGAACTCGAGCGCACGGCATAGGAGACAATCTCCCGCTCGCTAAATCCCCATTTCGAGTTCATGGTGTAAGGGCGGTCGATTCCCTGCCACGGACAGCGTCGAACAAATGAGGCGAGTGTTGCGGGAGCAGTATACGGTGAATTCATGACCTTACTTGCAGGTTACATAACCCATCTGAGGAAAAGTCGTGGGCCGGGTTTTGCGCCGATCCGAGTTAATGATTGCGGTTAAGGGACACCATGTGGGACAATTCAGCCACCACGAGCACGGACTTGCAACCTAGTTCCTCCTCCATCACGACCCTCCGTCGCTCGCATGCAGTTCGCACCTAACTCAAGGATGTACTGCCATGCGTTGGAAGGGACTCATTCTCGCTGCCGTTCTTTTCTCGTCTTTGGTCGCACTGTGGATCGCATGCAGCCAAGACAACCCCGCTGTTCCCGTTGATCAGCCGGTTCGCGTCGAAGGGGACAACGGGGCCGATCGATTCGACTGGGCGATCGGGCCCATCGAAGGCATCACGACCGTCTGGCACGCGGCGCCTAGCACGATCACCGTCCCGGTCGGGACGACGCTGCGATTCAAGGCCCAGGGCGCCCTTTCTTCCACGATCCGGTGGGGCACTGCTCTGGAAGTATCTCGGGGAGATCTGGGATCAATCGCCGAATGTCACATTGCTTCACCGGGCCAATACGAAGTTAGCGTATCGGTGAGAGAGACAAGGAGTCGGCAGGATCGAATCCGGGAATACGCCGACGGCGACGATCGAGCACCAACGTTTCGTCGAACGTGCATCGTGAATGCCATCGATGTAGCTTTCGATCGAGTCAAGGTGGTCGAGCTGGAACCACACGTCAAGCCGTTTGGGCTCGGTGCTTCCTCGAGCAACTGGGAGACCTCAAAGACGCTTCGCGAGGGCAATTCGATCTCGCAGTTCCGTCATATCGGACCGAATCATTATCTCACGGCCGTGAACCGGCCGGTTGCTCTGGGCGCAACACTCTCCGATCCGCGCTTTTCCACGATCATCGAAACGCGGATCAGCGGAGAGCGCCCAATCCTAGGCGCGGAGACGATTTTAATCAGCGAGTCCGGCCAACATACGGTGTCCGTAGGCCCGCCATCCTCGGCCAGGAGTTTCGTGATCGACACATACAAGGTCTCGATCACAAGCCATCAAATCGGTCGGGATGCCATATCGGACGACGTGCCGGTCACATTCGTCGCCAAGACCGATCCGCCGGGACACGAGCAAGACATAACCTGGATCTCGAGCACCAAATTCGGCATAGCCGAGCCGGTCGTCGGGCACGGACCGACCTTTACGGTGGAGTTTCACTCGACCGTGGGCCTTGACGATCCGGTGACGCCATCTACATGGCTGGGGGTGCGCGCCGACAACGCGGTGCTCGTTCAGGACCAGTTTATATTCGGGGAAGTCGATACGTGCACCGCCATCTCTTGTCCGCCAGCGATGCAGTATTGTGAGTTTGAGGTTGTATGGATCAACGATCACGCCGATTGCGCCGCCGAGGGGCTCGTCCTGCATAGCGTGGCCTGCGTGGGACCCTGCCCATTCGACGTTGCACCCGGTGACTGTCCCGAAACTCGCTGGTTCATGTACAAGGGATGCCTCTGGCGGGGGGCTCGCAACTCGGCTGATTGCCAGCCGCCGTGCGCAAATCGGTTTGTTCTCAAATAGTCGTCGGGACGATGTCCTTGAGGTCTCACCCTGGTGAGCCTTAGGCGAGCAAACAGTCTATCGGTGATTCGTCCGGGCGTCGGACGCGACACACATCGTCCGACGTCCGGACGCCGCCGGTCTAGTGTGCCACGTGCGACTCGATGTACTCGAAGTACCCCTGCCGCTCGCGCTCGCCCTGGACCTTCAGCGGCCGGCGCGTCATGCGCGGGATCGGCCGCTCGAGGGCGATCTTGAGCACGTCGCGGATCGTCTCCGCGGTGTGGATCTTGAGGCCCGCGCGGACCTCCTTGGGCAGTTCCCGGATCATGGGCGCCGAGCCCTTGGGAATGATGACTTCTTTGATCCCCGCTCGCAGCGCGGCCACCGTCTTCTCGTTGAGCCCACCCACCGATAGCACCTCGCCCTTGAGTGTCAGCTCGCCCGTCATCGCCACTTCGCGGCGCACCGGGATGCCGAAGAAGTTCGACACCAGCGCGGTGGCGATCGAAACGCCGGCGCTCGGGCCGTCCTTCGGGATGGCCCCCTCGGGCACGTGGATGTGCACGTCGATTTCGTGGAAGAAGTTCTTCTTGAGCGGGAGCACCCGCGCCATGCCGCGCGCATAGGACAGCGCGATCTGCGCAGACTCCTGCATGACGTCGCCGAGCTGGCCGGTCAGCGTCAGCTTCCCGGTGCCGGGCATGAAGGTCGCCTCGATGCGGAGAATGTCGCCGCCGAAGCTCGTCCACGCCAGCCCGGTCGCGACCCCGACCAGATTCTTCTCCAGGATCTCCTTCTCGGTGTACGTCGGAATCCCGAGGAAGCTCTCCAGGTTCTTCGCCGTGATCTTCGTCGCCGACGACCGGCCGGTGCTGGCGACGCTCTTCGCCACCTTGCGGAGAATCTTGGCCAGCTCGCGCTCCAGATTGCGCACGCCGGACTCGCGCGTGTAGGCCTGGATGATACGCCGCATCGCGGTGTCGCTCAACTGCACGTCGGTCAGCTTGAGCCCGTGGCGCGGGAGCATCTTGGGTAGCAGGTGCTTGCGCGCAATGCGCAGCTTCTCGGTCTCCAGGTATCCCGGGAGCCGGATGATCTCCATGCGGTCCTGCAGCGCGGGCGGAATGGTGTGGATTACATTCGCGGTCGTGATGAACATGACCTCGCTCAAGTCGAACTCGACTTCGAGGTAGTGGTCGCTGAAGGAATGGTTCTGCTCGGGGTCGAGGACTTCGAGCAGCGCCGACGCGGGGTCGCCGCGGAAGTCGCTCGACATCTTGTCGACCTCGTCCAGCAGCATCACTGGGTTCTTGGTGCCCGCCTTGACCACGGACTGGATGATCCGCCCCGGCATCGAGCCGATGTAGGTGCGCCGGTGGCCGCGGATTTCGGCCTCGTCGCGTACGCCACCGAGCGAGAAGCGCACGAACTTGCGCCCCATCGCGTCCGCGATCGACTGGCCGAGCGAGGTCTTCCCCACTCCCGGCGGGCCCACGAAGCACAGGATCGGTCCCTTGAGCGAGCTCGAGAGCTTCATTACGGCGAGGTACTCGACGATGCGGTCTTTGACCTTGCGCAGCCCGTAGTGGTCCTCGTCGAGCTGGCGGCGGACCGCGTTCAAATCCAGGCGCTCCTCGGAGCGAACGTTCCACGGCAGCGAGAGCATCGTGTCCAAGTAGTTGCGCACGACGGTGGCTTCCGGAGACATTGCGGGCATCCGCCCGAGCCGGTCCATTTCCTTGAGCGCGACCTCGCGGGCCCGCTCGGGCATGCCCGCGCCCTCGATGCGTTCGCGCAGGTCGTCCAGCTCGCTCGACTCGTCGCCGGCCTGGCCGAGCTCCTTGCGGATCGCCTTGAGCTGCTCGTTGAGGTAGAACTCCTTCTGATTCTTCTGCACCTGGCTGCGGACCTCGCCCTCGATCTGCTTTTCGAGGCGGAGAATCTCGAGCTCTTCGGCGAGGATGGTCCCGAGCAGCCGGTAGCGCTTGGTGAGATCCACGGTCGTGAGCAGCGGCTGCTTCGACTCGATCTTGGTAATCAAGTGCGATGCGATCGAGTCCGCGAGCCGGTCGGGGTCCTCGATCGGGAGCACGGAGCGCAGCACTTCGTCCGGGATACGCTTGTTGAGCTGCACGTACTCGGTGAACTGCGACGAGACGCTGCGGACCAACGCCTCCATCTGCTTGGACGCGAGCGACGGGCTGTCGATGGCCTTGACGTCCGCGCGCAGGTATTTGCGCGTTTTATGAAAGCGGAGCACCTTGCCGCGGGACACGCCTTCGACCAGGATGCGCATGGTCCCCTCGACCAGCCGCATCAGCTGGAGGATCTTCACCACCGTGCCCATCTCGTAGAGGTCTTCGGGCGCGGGGTCGTCCACGTTCATCTGTTTCTGCGTCAAGACGAGCAGCAGGCGGTCGCCCTTCATCGCCTCGTCGAGCGAGGCCAGCGACCGCGGGCGGCCGACCAGGAGCGGCGTGATCATCCCGGGGAAGATCACGACGTCGCGCAGCGGCAATACCGGGACGCTGGCGGGGACCTTGATATCGTCGTCTTTTTCAACGGCTGGCATGCAGAATCCTTTCTCCCAGACGGGAGGGTGTCACGAAGCCAAAGAATGTGTCGAGAAGAATCAGGAACCGGACGGCCGGCACGCCGTCAGGCTTCCTTGACCCGGCGGTCGCGCTGTACGACGATCTCCGGTTCCACGTGCTTCAGTATCGTGTCCTCGTTGATGACCACCTTGCGCACGTCGGTTCGGGAGGGTATGTCGTACATCAGGTGGAGCATGGTCTCTTCCATGACGGCGCGCAGCCCGCGGGCGCCGGTCTCGCGCTTCTTGGCGATCCGGGCGATGGCGCGGATCGCGCTCTCGTCGAACACGAGCTCGACGTCTTCCATCTGGAAGAGTTTCTTGTACTGCTTGGTGAGCGCGTTTTTGGGCCGCGTCAGGATTTCGATCAGCGCGTTCTCGTCGAGCGAATCGAGCACGCCGACGATCGGGAGCCGGCCCACGAGCTCCGGTATCAATCCAAACTTGATCAGGTCCTCGGGTGCCACCTGGCGCAGCATGCGCGTGCGCTCGTCGCGCGAGTTTTTCGGGTTCTCGCGCCCGAATCCGAGCACCTTCTTGCCGGTGCGCTGCTCGATGACTTTCTCCAGCCCTTCGAACGCGCCGCCACACACGAACAGGATGTTCTTGGTGTTGATCTCGATGTAGTTCTGCTGCGGAATCTTGCGTCCGCCCTGCGGCGGGACATTGGCCACCGCGCCCTCCAGCATCTTGAGGAGCGCCTGCTGCACGCCTTCGCCGGACACGTCGCGCGTGATCGACGGGCTGTCGGTCTTGCGCGCGATCTTGTCGATCTCGTCTATGTAGACGATGCCCTTCTCCGCGGCGGCCACCGAGGACCCCGCGTTCTGGTAGAGCTTGAGCAGAATGTTCTCGACGTCCTCGCCGACGTAGCCGGCCTCGGTGAACGCGGTGGCGTCCACGATCGCGAACGGCACGCGCAGGAAGCGCGCGAGCGTCTGGGCGAGCAGCGTCTTGCCGGTGCCGGTGGGCCCGAGCAGGAGGATGTTGCTCTTCTCGATCTCGACTTCGTTGGTCGTGCGCTCGTGCATGATGCGCTTGTAGTGGTTGTATACCGCCACCGACAGCATCACCTTGGCGCTCTCCTGACCCACCACGTAGAGGTCGAGGAATTCCTTGATCTCCTTCGGCTTCGGAAATTCGTCGGAGTCGAACAGCACCTGCCCGGAGATCTCGTCGTCGAGGATGTCCTTGCAGAGCTTGATGCACTCGTTGCAGATGTAGACCGACGGACCCGAGATCAGCTTGGTGACCTCATCCTGTCCCCGCCCGCAAAACGAGCACCGGAGAATGTGTGGGTTGCCGATCTTCTTCTTCATGCCGCGTTGGCCTCACGGTGATGGTCGGTGCCGCGCGATTCGGGGCGATTCACGAAGATACCGTCGATGATTCCGTATTCCTTGGCTTCGTCCGCGGACATGAAGTAGTCGCGGTCGGTGTCCTTGGCGATCTTTTTGACCGGCTGGCCGGTATGGTCGGCCAGGATCATGTTGAGCCGTTCGCGCCAGCGCAGGATCTCCTTGGTATAAATCTCGATGCTCGCCGCCTGACCCTCCGAAGCACCGGAGGGCTGGTGGATCATCACGCGCGAGTTCGGCAGCCCCGAGCGCTTGCCCTTGGCACCGGACGCGAGCAGCACCGCCGCCATGCTGGCCGCCTGGCCCATGCAGATGGTCGCCACGTCGGGCCGGATGTACTGCATGGTGTCGTAGATGGCCATCCCGGCGGAGATGTGGCCGCCCGGGCTGTTGACGTAGAGGTAGATGTCGCGCTCGGCGTCCTCGGCTTCCAGGAACAGCATCTGGGCCACGATCAGATTCGACACGGTGTCGTCGATCGGCGTGCCCAGAAAGACGATGCGATCCTTCAGCAGGCGCGAGTAGATGTCGTAGGAACGCTCATAGCGCCCCGTCTGTTCGATCACGAACGGAACCGGAATATGGAGTCGTTCGGTCATGTCCTTCCTCTCTCCACTGACGGAGGCAATATAATCTACACCGCGCGTCAAGCCCAAGGCAAACCGAAGGCCCTATTGGGGCCTACGCCCGCACCGTCGACCGCTCCCGCAGGAACCCCATGGTCTTCTCGTCCAGCATGTCGCTTTCCAGCCCCCGCCGCTGCTTGGCCCCCGCTATGTGCTGGCGAACCTCGGCCTCGGGCTTGCCCAGCCGTTCGGCCACGGCACGCAGGCGCTCGTCGATTTCCGCGCCGGAGACTTCGAGCTTCTCCTGGCGCTTCACGGCGTCCAGGACGAAATACTTGCGGATCACCCGCTCGGCCGAGGTCCGGAACGTCTCGCGGATCTCGTTCGCCCGCGCCTCCTCGTCGGGAACCGGGCCGCGCTGGCGGCGATCTTCGGTCACCAGCGACGCCAGGTAGTTCTCCACCATCACGTCGGGCACCTCGAAGGGGTTCGCCGCCAGGATGGCGTCCATGATCTTCTCGTCGGCCTCCTGGCGATGCCGCCCCTCTTCCTCGGCCTCGAGCTGGCGGCGGATCTTCAGCCGAAGCTCGAGCAGGCTGCCGGCGGTCTCGTCGATCCGCTTCGCGAAGTTGTCGTTGGCCTCGGGGAGCATCTTCTCCTTGACCTCGTTCACGTGCACCCGAAACGTGCGGCTCGTCCCCGCCAGGGCGGTCTCGCCGAAGTCGGCCGGGTAGGTCACCTGAATCTCCTTGTCGTCCCCGGCCTTGGCCCCCGCGAGCCCCGTCCGGAACTCGCCCAGCAGACTCTCGCTCGCCAGGGTCACCGGGTAGCCCTTGACCCGCGATTTCTCTTCCGGCTCACCGGCCGGGGTCAGGGGCACGTAATCGATCACCAGATAATCGGTCGGGCCCGCGGGCCGGTCAACGGTCTCGAAAATCGCCATCCGCTCCTGCAGCGACTCGACGGCCTTGTCGACGTCGCCATCCTCCACCGGGTGCCGGGGCACGTCGACCGTGATCCCGGTATAGTCCCTCAGCGTGATCTCGGGCCGCACGTCGATCCGCACATCGAATGCAACCCCACCCTCTTCGAAGCGCACGTTCTCGAAGCGCGGATCGCCGAGCGGGAACAGCCGCTCACGTTCGAGTGCCTGTTCGAAAACTGTCGGAAGCAGGTTTCGGACCGCATCGCTCTGGATGACGTCGGCGTAGTGTTTTTGGATGATTCCGACGGGCACTTTCCCCTTTCGAAACCCCGGGATTCGTAGCTCACGCCGGAGCCCCGCCAGGACGTCGGCGCGCTCCTTCTCCATCTCCTCCGCGGGCACCTGGATGGAAAGTACTCGCCGGGTCTCGCTCGGCCGCGCGACCGCAACCGTGAAGGCCCGTTCCGCCACAGGATGATGGCCGTGCGCGTGGTCATGGTCATGATCGTGGTGATCGTGGTCGTGCTCGTGATCGTGGGCCGTCGGATCCATGGTTCTCCGTGTTGGTGCGAGAGGGGGGAGTCGAACCCCCACGAGTTGCCTCACTGGATCCTAAATCCAGCGCGTCTGCCAGTTCCGCCACTCTCGCAAGATATTAGTATAATTTAAGTTATTAGTCTCCGCTAGTTCAGGTGCTTCAGGACCACGTCCGTGTAGTGACTGGTCTTCATCCCGCTCGAGGTCGAAAGCGAGCGGATTTCCCCGCCCGTCAGGGCCTTGGCCAGCGCTGTCTCGACCCTGGCCGACGCCGACGTGTGCCCCAGATAGTCGAGCATCATCTGTACCGCGCTGATCGTCGCCAGGGGACAAATCAGCCCCTTGCCGGCATGTTTCGGGGCCGACCCGTGGATGGGTTCGAACATGCTCACGCGGCCGGGGTGGATGTTGCCCGACGCGGCGATGCCCAGCCCGCCCGAAATCGCCGCACCCAAATCCGTAATGATGTCGCCCATCATGTTGCCGGTGACCGCCACGTCGAACCACTCGGGGTTCTTGACCATCCACATGCACGCCGCGTCGATGAACGCGTGGTCGCGTTCCACGTCGGGGTATTCGCGCCCGACTTCCTCGAAGGTGCGCGTCCAGATCTCCATCGCGCCGATGGCGTTGACCTTATCGATCAGCGTGAGCTTCTTGCGCTTGCCGCGCTTGCGCGTGAGATCGAACGCGTAGCGCACCGCGCGCTCGACGCCCTTGCGCGTCATGATCATCTGCTGGATGGCGACTTCGTCCGGCGTCCCCTTCTTGAAATGGCCCCCCATTCCTATGTAGAGGTCCTCGGTGTTCTCGCGCACGAACACCATGTCGATGTCCGCCGGTTTCTTGTCCTTCAGCGGGCAGAGATACTCGGCGTAGAGTTTGATGGGCCGGAGGTTGATGTACATGTCCAGGTTCCAACGCACGCCGCCGATGATGGCGCGCTCCAGGATGCCGGTCTCGACGCGCGGGTCGCCAATGGCGCCGAGCAGGATCGCGTCCATCTGCTTGAACTCCTCGAGCACGCCGGCGGGCATGAGCTCCCCGGTGCGCAGGTAGTGGTCGGCGCCGAACGGGTACGCGATGGTGTCGAACTTGAGGCCCTCGAGCTCGCTGATGCGCGCGAGCACGCGGAGCGCTTCGTCGGTCACTTCGGGGCCGACACCGTCGCCGGGAATCACTGCAATGGTTGCCATGTCTTCCTTTCTCTTCTCAATTTAGGGCGACCTGCGTCAGCCTGTCATCCCGCCACCCTGCAGGGGACCGCATTGTAGCGCAAACCGGCCCTGCGGGGGCGTCTACGGGCGGCCCTTGATCTCCTGCGTCCAGTTGAAAACCAGGTTCAGGACGGAGCGTGACTCCTGATTGGCCGGCACCACGGCGACCACCGTCTGCCCGTCGGCCGTGATATCGGCGGATGCCGTCTCGCGGGCGAAGCGGAACATCGGCTTCGGCGTTCCGGCCCGGAACTCGCCCCCGGTCTCCACCGGGACCGTCATGAGCGTTCGGCCGTCGCCGGCGACGTAGTACAATTCGCGGCCGTCGTTACGCCACTGGAGCACCACCAGCGAGGCATTGCCCGGCGCCGCCCCGTCGCTCGATACACGGAGTCTGCGGTCCATCGATGGAAACGCCACGACATAGATCTCGAATCTGCCCGACTCATCGCCGCGATACGCCATCCAGCGCCCGTCCGGCGAAACGACCGCGTCGAGCTCGTTGAACGGCGTACGAATCAGCGGACGCGGCTTTCGCTCGCCTGTCAGCGGTACGACCCAGATGTCTTCGCTGGTCTCACCGCTGAGCGAGCGGTACACGACCTCCGCGGCCGTCACGCTCGTTGGATCGTTGAAGAGATTGGGCACGTCGGACAAAAGCTCTTCCTCCCCGGAGCCATCCGCGCTCTTCCAGAAAATATTGCGACCGGTATCCGTATCGCTTCCCCACACCACACGCCGTCCGTCGGGCGTCCATTGCGGCCTCGTGTCGAAGTAGTTGTTGAACGAAAACCTCGTCGAAACGTTGCGCGCCATGTCGACCAGCCACACCTTGTCGACCGGCTCGTCGAGGCGCGCGTAGGTCACGGCGAGGCGCGATCCGTCCGGTGAGAAACTCGCCCCGAAGTAGCGGCCCTCCGGCAGGCGTAACGGACGAATCACCGCGCCTTTGCGATCCATCAGCACCAGCCGCATCCCGGTGGTGCGGAACTCGCGCTGGATCAGCGCTCCGTCGCGCGATGCCATCACCATCGGCGACCCCGCGTATGCGCCCGCCACGTTGTAGAAATCACGGATCACCTGGGGCGCACCGGTGAGCTTGAGCGTGCCGGGGTCGAAAGCCTGTGCGACCACAGACTCGTTCTGGTTGAACACCAGAAACCCTGGCGCGACGTAGGTGGCAACTCCGGGTGAGGTCAGCAGGACCGGTCCCGGCTCCGAACCCGGAGTGCCGACGCGCGTGTCGAGCTTGTTGTCTCTCCCAGGCAACGCGACGTAGAGGAAGTGCTCTCCATCGGGCAGAAACTGCGGGAACCGATGCGCGGTCTCGCCGAGCGATGCATCGAGTATGGTGGCGGGCGTCGGCTCACCGCCGCTCGCCGGCACCTGCATCAGCGCCCCGGAGGCAGCCGGTGCGAAGACGATCACGTCGCTCGGACTCCATGCGCCGCCGCGGGGACTGGCCGCGGGGCAAAGCACCTGCGGACGCCCGTCGTCGTCGACCGACGTGCGCATGAGATTGCCGCCCGCGAAAAACCCGATGCGCTTGCTGTCGGGCGACCAGAACGGGATGACGGCTCCCTCGGTGCCGAGCAGTGCGCGGACGCTGGCGGACTGTAGCGGCCTCGCGTAGAGCCGCCTGACGCCCGAAGAATCGGAGGCGGCGAAGACGATCGTGCGGCCGTCGGGCGAGAGAGTAACGTCGGGCACTTCCTGGCTCGCCTCCAGCCCCTGCGGGAGCGCGACCGATACCCGCATGGGTGGCGCTTCGTCGACGCTCGCCTCGGGCGCGGGGCGCAACAGCACGAACGCGGACGACGCGATCGCGACCACCCCCATCAACACCCACGGCAGCCAGCTCCGGCGCGAGGTCGCCGCGGCCGCAGCCGGCGCCGCCGAGGCCGCGTGCGCATCGACGAGCTCGAGGCGCGCGTCGCCGATGTCGCGCAGGCGTTCCCTGGGATCCTTGCGCAGGCAGCGTTTCAGGAGTTCGCGGACGCGCGGCGGCGTGCCAGCCGGCAGCGAGCCCCAGTCGGGTTCGCGCTCGAGGATGCGCGCGATCAGATCGGAAACGGTCTCGCCCTCAAAGAGGGCACGGCCGGTGAGACACTCGTGGAGCACGCACCCGAATGACCAGATGTCGGTACGCTTGTCGACCGCACGCCCCCGCGCCTGCTCGGGGCTCATGTAGGCCGCGGTGCCCAGGATGACACCCGCGCGCGTGCCCTGGTGTGTGAGGGTCGGCGAATGCGAGAGGTTCGGATCCGACCCGCTCGTGCCGCCCCCGCCGCTCGTGGCCAGACCAAAGTCCAGCACCTTGACCCGGCCATCCGGCGTGACGATCACGTTGCCCGGTTTGAGGTCGCGGTGCACGACACCGCTCTCGTGCGCCGCTTCCACGCCGGCCGCGATCTCACGGCACACGTGGATGGCCTCGTCGACCGGAAGCGCACCGCGCGCGAGCCTCGCCGCAAGGGTCTCGCCATCGACATACTCGAGCACGAGATAGCGGCGCCCTTCCACTTCCTCGATGCCGTGGATGGCCGCGACGTTGGAGTGATTGAGCGAGGCCAGCAGCCGCGCCTCTCGTTCGAAGCGTGCGAGACGTTCGGGGTCACTCGCGAAGGCGTCCGGCAGCGCCTTGATCGCCACGTCGCGCCCGAGGCGTGTGTCGCGCGCGCGATAGACCTCACCCATCCCGCCCGCTCCGAGCGGGGCGAGGACTTCATATGGACCGAGGCGTACTCCCGGACCCATGTTCAACGTTCTACCCGTCCCTTCTTACTCGAGATGATCTTGGCGGCGCCGCGGGTCCTGTCATCTCGCCACCCCGCGGAGCTTCGCCCGCGGGGACCCCGCCTCGATGCCACCCGCGGCGTGTGCGGGCCCAGGCGGACGATATATCGGGCGAAGCGCGATCTCGCGAGTCGCGCGCACCCACTTGTGCGCGCGAGCGGTGAGCGCGGAGTCCGATATATCATCCGGCGAGCTACTACACCCTCTTGATGAGAATCGCGATGCCCTGCCCGCCGCCGATACACGCGCTCGCGATGCCGTAGGTCTTGCGCCGCGCGGCCAGCTCGCGTGCCAGGGTCAATACCAGCCGCGTTCCCGTGGCGCCCAGCGGGTGGCCCAGCGCGATCGCGCCGCCATTCACATTGCTCCGCTCGCGGTCCAGGCCGAGGTCCTTTTCGACGGCGAGGTACTGCGCCGCGAACGCCTCGTTGATCTCGAAGAGATCGATGTCCTTCAGCGTCAGCTTGGTCTTCTCGAGCACCCCGCGGATGGCGGGCGCCGGCCCGATGCCCATCTCGGACGGGTCGACCCCGACCACGTGCCACCCGATGATCTCCGCGACCGGCTTCAATCCGTCGCGCTTCGCCGCGTCGGCGCTGGCAAGGACCACGCACGCGGCCCCATCGACCATGCCGCTCGCGTTGCCGGCGGTGACGGTGCCGTCGTCACCGAACGCGGGCTTGAGCTTCGCGAGCCCCTCCATGGTGGCGTGCACGAAGAAGTGGTCGTCGCGCTCCACGCGGCCGCGCTTGAGCTCCACCGGCACGACTTCTTCGACGAACACACCGCCCGTCGCCGCCTTCTCGCCCAGGTGCGTGCTGCGCAGCGCGTACGCGTCCTGTTCCTCGCGCGGAATTCCCAGGCGACGCGCGAGCTTCTCCGCCGTCTGCGCCATCAGGAGCCCGCAGTACGAGTCCTTGAGTGCCACCAGGAGCGAGTCTTCGAGCTGGCCCTGGCCGAGCTTGAAGCCCGAACGCGCCCCCCGAATCACGTGCGGGGCCTGGCTCATGTTCTCCATGCCGCCGGCGAGCACGTAGTCGTAGCCCTCGCCGATGATGTGGGAGCCGTCGATGATCGATTGAATGCCGGACCCGCACAGGCGGTTCACCGTGAGTGCCGGCACACGCTGCGGCACGCCGGCCTTCAGCGCCACGTGGCGCGCCCCGTAGATGGCGTCGCCACTGGTCTGGAGCGCGTTGCCCATCACCACGTGGTCGATCCGGTCCGCCGGCACGCCGGTCTTCGCCAGGGCGCCCTTCGCGGCCACGACCCCGAGGTCGATGGCCGAGACGTCCTTGAGCGCGCCACCGGGCTCGCCGTCACCGCGCTTGCCGCCCACCCATTCCGCCATCGGGGTCCGCGCCCCGCCCAGAATCACGATCTGCTTCGCCATCGTCGCCGCCTTCCGTTTACGAATCGTACGCCGGGATCCCTGTCAGCTCGTTGCCGATGATCAGGGTGTGGATCTCGTACGTGCCTTCGTACGTGTCGACGGTCTCCAGATTACACATGTGCCGCATGGACTGATACTCGCCGGAGATGCCGTTCGCACCCAGAATCGAGCGCGCGGTGCGCGCGATTTCGAGCGCCTTGCGCACGTTGTTGCGCTTCGCCATCGAAACCTGCGAGAACTTGAGCTTGCCCTCGTCCTTGAGGCGCCCCAGCTGCAGGCACAAAAGCTGGGCCAGCGAGATCTCGGTGGCCATGTCGGCGAGCTTCTTCTGGGTGAGCTGGAACCCGGCGATGGGGCGCGAGAACATGATGCGGTCTTTGCTGTATTCTAGCGCCTCGTGCAGGCACGCCATCGCGGCGCCCAGCACGCCCCACGCGATCCCGTAACGCGCCTGATTCAGGCACATGAGCGCGGTCTTGAGTCCCACCGCGCCGGGTAGCCGATTCTCCTTGGGAATGCGGACGCCGTCGAGGACCAGCTCCGCGGTGTCGCTCGCGCGCATGGAGAGCTTGTACTTGACGGGCCGCGCGTCGAAACCCTTGCGTTCGCGCTCCACGATAAACCCGGTCACTTCGCCGTCAAGTTTCGCCCATACCACCGCCACGTTCGACGTGACGCCGTTGGTGATCCACATCTTGGAACCGTTGAGCACGTAGTCCTTGCCGTCGGCGACCGCGGTGGTGAGCATGCCACCGGGGTTGGAGCCGAAGTCCGCTTCGGTGAGCCCGAAGCAGCCGATAACCTCGCCCTTGGCGAGCTTCGGGAGCCACTTCGACTTCTGCTCCTCGGTGCCGAAGGCGTGGATCGGGAACATCACCAGCGCCGACTGTACGGACGCAAAGCTGCGCAGCCCGGAGTCGCACCGCTCGAGCTCCTGCATCATCAGCCCGTAGGCCACATTGTTGAGTCCCGCGCACTCGTAGCCGTGGATGGTGGCGCCGAAGACGCCGAGCTGCGCCAGCGGCTTCACGAGCTCGGAGGGAAAGGTCCCCTTCTCGTAGTGCTCCATGAACCGCGGCAGCGCCATCTCCTCGACGAAGGAGCGCACCGTGTCGCGCACCATCTTCTCGTCGTCTGATAAGCGGGCATCCAGCAAGATGTAGTCAAATCCGTCGAATCGCTTCATGTTGTTTCCTTCTCCGTCTTACGCGGGTCCTGTCATCTCGCACCCGATTCGCCGCGGGTCCTGTCGGCCAACAGCCAACGACGGGCTCGCCATTCGCGCCTCCGCACTCGGTGGCTCGCCCTTGTGGGCGCCCGTTGGCCACCACCCGCGGCTCGTTTCTTTTCGCTGCCACCCGCTCGTGCCCTACTGTCCCTTGAAGTCGGGTTTGCGCTTCTCGAGGAACGCGTTCAATCCCTCGCGCATGTCACTCGTCGCGCACAGGCGGCCGAACAACGACGCCTCGTGGCGCAGCCCGGCGTCGAGGCTCGCGTCGAGGCCGGTGTCGATCGCCTCCATGGCCGCCCGAATCGCGACCGGCCCGTTGCGCAGGATGCGCAGCGCCGTCTTGCGCGCGGTCTCCATCAGGTCGCCCGGCGGCACCACCTGGCTCACCAGACCGATGCGGAGCGCCTCCTGGGCGTCGATCGCGCGGCCGGTGAGGATCAGGTCCATCGCGGTGCCGCGCCCCACGATGCGCGGCAGGCGCTGCGTGCCGCCGTAGCCGGGGATCACGCCGAGTGTCACTTCGGGCAGACCCAGCTTCGCGGTGTCCGCCGCGATACGGATCGTGCACGCCATCGCCAGCTCGCACCCGCCGCCGAGCGCGTAGCCGTTGATGGCGGCGATCGACGGCTTGCCCATTCTCTCCAGACGACGAAATACCGACTGCCCGAACTCGCACGTGCGCACGCCGGCCGGCGGATCGAGGCCCTTCAACTCCGAGATGTCGGCGCCGGACACGAACGCTTTCTCGCCCGCGCCGGTGACGATGAGCACGCGCACACTCGCGTCGGCTTCCACCGCGCCGAAAGCACTCTCGAGCTCGCGCACGGTGGCGGCGGAGAGGGCGTTGAGCATCGACGCACGATTGATCGTGACGGTCGCGACCCCGTCGGCCGCTTGATAGAGGAGGTGCTGGAAATCCATGTCGTCCCTACTTCTTCTCGTACGGGTAGAAACCCTGTCCGCTCTTGCGGCCCCATCGGCCCGCCTGCACCATGCGACGCAATAGCACCGGCGCGGCGTATTTCGTCTCGCGGAACTCGGCGTACATCACATCGGCGGCGTGCAGCGTCGTGTCGAGCCCCACGTAGTCGAGGAGCGTGATCGGGCCCATCGGGTAGCCGCACCCGTGCACCATCGCCTTGTCCACGTCCTCCGGGGTGGCGATCCCGTCCTGCACCATGCGCACCGCGTCCAGGAGATAGGGGATGAGCAGCTTGTTCACCACAAAGGCCGGCGTGTCGGGACACGTGATGGGTTCCTTCCCGACCGAGAGGGCGAATTCGCGGCTCGCCGCCATGACGGCGTCGGTCGTCGCGAGTCCTTTGATGATCTCGACCAGCTTCATCACCGGCACCGGGTTGAAGAAGTGCATTCCGACCATGCGCTCGGGATTCTTCACCACGGTTGCGATCTCGGTCACCGAGATCGAGGAGGTGTTGGTGGCGAGGATCGCGTCCGGGCGGGTGACGTCCGAGAGCTGCTTGAAGACCTGCTTCTTGAGCTCGGTGTTTTCCGTGACGGCTTCGATCACGAGGTCGCAGTCCTTGAGCGCCGCGATGCTGGTCGAGCTGGTGAGGTTCTTCTTCGCCGCCGCCACCTGTTCTTCGGTGAGCTTGCCGCGCTTCTTCCCCTTCTCGAGCCAGTCGTCGATGATGCCCAGCCCGCGCTTGAGGATCGCGTCGTTGATTTCGACCACCGTGGTCGAATAGCCCGCGAGGGCGCTGATCTGCGCAATACCGGACCCCATGAGTCCGCACCCGAGTACACCGATCTTCTTCATGTCATCTCCCTTCATAGTGCCCTGCCACCTGGTCACGTTCGACTCGCCACCCGCGACGGCGCGTCTAGTCACGCTCGATTAGCATCGCCATGCCCATGCCGCCGCTCACGCACAGCGTGGCCAGCCCGAGCCTGGCGCCCGCGCGGCGCATTTCGTGCACGAGTGTGACCACGATGCGCGCGCCGGAGCACCCGATCGGGTGGCCGAGGCTGATGGATCCGCCGTTCACGTTCACTCGATCGCGATCGAATTTCAGCTCGCGCTCGCACGCGATCACCTGGGCGGCGAACGCCTCGTTGAGCTCGATCCGGTCGACGTCGCCCAGCGACAGGTGATTGCGTTCCAGGAGCGCGCGCACCGCCGGCACCGGGCCGATGCCCATCCGGCGCGGCTCGACGCCGACCATCACGAAGTCGCGCACCCAGCCCAGCGGCGCGCTCTTCGACCTGGCCGCGGCGGCCTCGGACGCGAGCACGAGCGCAGCCGCTCCGTCGGTAATGCCGGAGGCATTTCCCGCCGTGACCGTTCCCTTCGCTTTGAACACCGGCGGGAGCGCCGCCAGCACGGTCGTGGTGACTCCCGGCCGGGGATGCTCGTCGCGCGCGACCGTCACCGCTTCACCGCGCTCTGCCGGCACCGTCACCGGAACGATTTCATCCGTGAACACGCCGGCCGTCGTCGCGCGCTCCGCGCGGTTCTGGCTCATGGCCGCCCAGCGGTCCTGTTCGTCGCGCGAGATCTTGAATTCCTCCGCGAGCACTTCGGCCGTCTCGCCCATGAGCATCTCGCACAGCGGGCAGAGAAACCCGTCGCGGTACATGTCGTCGACCAGCGGCGCGTGTCCGAGCCGGTAGCCTTCGCGCACGCGGTCGAGGAGAAACGGTACCTGCGACATGTTCTCCATGCCACCGGCGAGAACGACGTCCGCGCGGCCGAGGCGGATCGAATCCGCGCCCAGCGCGATTGCCTTCAGCCCCGACCCGCACGCCGCGTTCACGGTGAATCCGCAGGTCGCTTCGGGCACACCGGAGCGCACCCCCACCTGGCGCGCCGGGTTGGGACCGTTGCCCGCCTGGCGGGCGTGGCCGAAGATCACTTCATCGACATCGTCGGGCGCGGTCTTCGACGACAGCAGCACGGCGCGCGAGATGTCTGCGCCCAGCTTGACTGCCGAGTGATTCCGAAATGCACCGAGGAACTTGCCGATGGGTGTACGTTTTGCCTCGAGAATGGCGACGCGCGAGGACACGCTTCCCTTTAAGAATCCGGCGAAGACAGGCGACCCATCCTGCGGGATCGGCATATTAACAGATTAAATGTCAACAGGTTGCTTCGGCTGGAGCCTATCCGACCGGGTCTGGCACCGTCAAGAAAAACCGCCGGTTGGGAGTCGTTGGGTTCGGTCCTTGCTTCGCACCACCCGGATTTTCTTCTATCCCATGAAATTAAATCAACTTGGACATTTCGGCGGCGACCGGTGGATCAACGGCTTGCGGCGGCGGAAACCTCTCATCCACCAGCTGCTCCTGGTGAGGGTCACGCTGTCGATTCTCATGATCCCCAGCGGGGCGGTGGCGGACGCGGCGACCGTATCGGCGAGCGGGCGTCTGACCACCGAAACGGCGCGCGCCGTGGAGACCGAGCTCGGCGCGGTGTTCCGCACCCAGGCGCCCAACGGCAACTACGTGCTCCCCGACCCGATGCGCGGATTCGAAACCTATCCGCTGCTGGCGTCCGCCGCGGTGGACGCGTTTCGCGCGACCAACGACACGCCCGCGTTGAGCCAGGCGGCGTATTCGATCGCGCGTTACTACCGCTTCCTCCTGACGTCGGCCGACCGCGACGGCGACCGGCTGGTTGAAACGGCGGCTCCGTGGGCGGCGCGTAGCGCGCCCATGGAGGATCCGGCGTTCAATTCGCTCCTTGCCCTCGACCTGCGCAACCTGGCGCGCATGAACCTGGAGCTGCGGCGCATGCCCGCCGCGCTGTTCTGGTACGACACCGGGCGCATGCTCGAGCGGGCCACCGTCGCGGTGTTCTACGACGCCGAGGCAAACTACTTCTTCCCGCGCGACCCGACCAGCGGGCGTTCGGTTCGGAGCCTCAACCCGGTCGCCGCGCTGCCGGCGTCGTTCCCCGACGCGCTCGGAGAGAACTGCGTCGACAAGGTGACCTACCACGTCGTGCGCTGGGCGACCGAGGCCGCCGCCCCGTCCGTCACCACCGGGGACCAGGAAGCGCGCGCCGTCGAGCGCCTCGCGGCGGTCGACGTGCTGCGCCATCGCGGTCACGACCAGGTCGTCACGGCCCTGGGCGGCACGGAAACGCCCCCGACCGGCGGTGCCGTGGCGCGCTACGCGCTCGAGCGCGCGACCATCCCCGATCCGCTGTTCGACCGCACGCTGCCGCTGGACCTCATGTTTCTCATGGCGCGCGGGTCGCAGAAGCTCACCGACGTCGAAATCGTGCAGCTGGAACGCAGCCTCCCGCTGGTCAAAACCCTGGCCGCCGCGGAGGACGACACGCCGGCCAAGGGCATCGTCTTCGACACGGCCGACCTGGCGGTTCGCACCGTCTACGCCTCCACATCGTCCCTGCGCGAAAAGCTCCGCACGCGCGCGTTTTTCACCGACGATGAGCGAAGCAAGTTCGTCAGCGGCGACCCGACCGTCGCCGCGCAGCGCCTGCTCGACGACGTGCTCGCGGTGACGCGGCGAGCGGAAACGCGCCTGCTGCGGATGCGCTTCGACCCGGCTGGGATTCGCGTGAACGCCCAGCTCGCCGCCGACGCCGTCGTCACCGGCGAAAGCATCACCATGCGGTGGGAGATCTCGACGCGCGTGCCCGCGGCCTGGAAGAGCATCGCGGCGGGGGTATCCGGCGAGACGATGGTCGCCATCAACAAGACCACGCCGGTTCGGGTGTCGCCCACGACCCCGCTGCGCTTTGCGACGCGGCATACGGTCCGCCAGGGCGCGGGCATCCTCAAGACCACGACCTTCATGCTGATACTGGAGGATTCGCTGGGGGCCCGGCGCCGTTACTACGCCGATCGTTCGGTCTACGTGAATCCCCCGGTAGACGTGGTCGCGCGTTTTCCGGCCGGGCGCACCATCCAGAACAACGTCGTGCCGATCGAGATCATGATGAAGCGGCACTCGACCGGCTCGTTCGCCGCGCAGTATTTCTGGTTCAGCCCCGCCGGCCTGAAACTGAAGGAAGGCAGCAGCGGCACCGTCTCGTTCGGCACAGGCGACTCGACCGGAACCCGGTTGCACGTCGAGATTCCCAGCCCGTGCCGGCCGGGTCTGTTTCCGTTCACGCTCAAGTTCTATTCCAGCGATCGGGACGCCGGGACCATCACGTCGAGCCTGTTCAAGGCGTACCAGTGGACGTATGTGGGACCATTCTCACCGTCCGGCGGGATGGACAAAGTGTATCCCCCCGAGAAGGGTGTCAACCTCCTCGAGCGCTACGACGGCGCGGGTGGCAAGGTGCAGTGGCACGTCGTGCCCGATGTCGCGAGCGGCCCGCGCGGGGAAATCGCGTTGCGCGGTCTGGCCAAGCAGGCCGGCGTGTACTACCTGTACACGGTCGTTGCGTGCGCATACGAAACCGACGTCCAGGCGGTTCTATCCGCGAATTGCCGCGCCGCGCTGTACGTGAACGGACGCCGCGCGGCGGTGACGGCAGGCGCGGCCGGCGACTCGACGGCCGCGATGGTCCACCTCGACGCCGACAAGAACCACGTGCTCATCAAACTGATCGGCGATGGCAATGCGAGGGCGTGGTTCGCGCTGGGCGACGACGGCAACCTGGCCGCGGACGAGTTCGACAACAATCTGCTGGAGCTCGCCGGCGGCTACCGCGAGCTGACGGCGCGCGAGCTGGGCACCGGAACCTCAAACCAGGAGTCGCGACGCCTGATCACGCTGCACTTCCAGGACCCCGAGGCGAAGACGGTGGCGGTGGTGGGAAACTTCAACGGCTGGTCTCCCGAAGCGAATCCGATGAAGAAAGTGGACGAAGGATGGGAGCTGACGCTGTCGCTTCCGCCGGGTCGTTACGCGTACCGGTTCCTGGTCGATCAGCGCAAGCAGGTCCTCGACCCTTCTTCAAAAATGGAAGAACCGGACGGGTACGGCGGCAAGAACTCGGTGATGATTGTCGAGCGGTAGGTACTTGAGTGTCCGCGGGTCCTGTCATCTCGCCACGCCGCGGGGCTTCGCCCGCGGGGGCCCCGCCTCGATGCCACCCGCGGAAGCTTCGTCGCGCGTCTCGAGCGAAATCGCTCATCGACGCAATCCAGCGAGCTACTTCAGCAGCATCATCTTGCGGCTGATCGAGTGGTGGTCGGCGATGACCCGGTAGATGTACACCCCGGACGCGACCGGCCGGCCGACCGCGTCGGTGCCATCCCAGTCCACCACGTGTGATCCCGAATCGAACGTCCCGCTCGCGAGGCGCCGCACCAGCGCGCCGGTCACGTCGTAGACATTCAACTCGACATCGGTGCGCGCCGGCAGGTAAAGGCGGATCGACGTCGTCGGGTTGAACGGGTTGGGGTGATTCTGTTCGAGGACCATCTCCCGCGCGGGCACGACCGCGACCCCGCGGTGCAGTTCCGTAACCTCACCGGTCTCCAGGCGCGACTCCAAGAGATAATAGTAGGTGGCGCCCGCGGTGACGTGGTTGTCGACGAACTGATAGCTTTCCGCGCCCACCGGCTGCAGGTCCTCCGCGATCACGGTCCACCCGCCGTTCTGCCGGTCGGAACGATACAGGCGCAAGACTTCCCCCGGCTCGCGACCCATGAGCTCGTAGCGCAGCCGCACATCATCGCCCACGACGTTGATCGACGCCGAGACCAGCCGGGTCGCCACGACATATTTGATCGTCACGGCACCCGGGAGCGAAAACCACTGCCCGTCGGGGTTGGTGACGATCACGTCCCAGAGGCCGGGCGTCTTCGAATACACGTTCACGGTACCGCGGATCAACGTGGGGTCGACCCACTCGAGCGCGGTCGCGACCACGTCCTCGCCGTCGGTATTGTCGCCCGGCGCGCCGGTATTTCCCCCGCTCAACGAGAGCAGGATGGTCGCGCCGTGACGCATCCGGGTGCCGGCGACCTCCACGACCGCCGCGACCTGGTCGTTGTCGATGGAGATCGGGTCCACCGCGGATCCGGTCGGGCCCGGGTCGCCGGCCCGCAGGGTTGCCGACGCCGTCGATCCCGACGGTCCGATGTTGGTCACTTCGATGCGCGTGCTGCGACCGGTGTTGTCGGTGCTGTTCGGTGTCGTCAGCGAGGTGAACGAGGTCACGTTGAGGGGACCCGGGTACGCGTCCTCGGCCTCGCCATAGTTTAGCCCGGTCATGTCGAAGCCGTCCGCCTCGTCCAGCACCAATCCGCGGACGTTACCACCGGTACCGTCGTTGACCGCGAGCGGCGCGTGCAGCACTTCGTTGTCGACGTGCCAGATGAGGAGCCCTTCGCCGTGGAGATTCTGATCGAACCCGAGCTTGCGGCGGTTCTCGACCAGCCAGTACTCCGACGGAGGATTTTCCGACGGGTCCTGATACCAGCCGTCTGCGCGGGTTTCGAAATCGGTCGCGTACGCAACCCCGCCGCCGTTGACGCTCACGTCGTCGACCACCAGCGCCCCGCACGCAGAGGGGTCCTGCCCGTCCGAGTCGTCGAACGAGAAATCGCTGATCACGCGAAACTTGAGCGTGTACGTGCCACCCGCGCCCGCGAGCGGCGCCAGGCGCGGGGTCAAATCGAAGGTCGCCGTTCCCGCGCCGCTCCCCGTGTACGACGACACCGTGTATTCGGTGCCGTTCACTTCGATGACCGCGTAGGCGAAGTCGAACCCCGACTCAAGGTCGTAGGAAAAGTCGTACTGAAAAGAAACCGAGCCGCTTCCCGAGTACGTGAAGTCGCGCTCGAGGGTTTGATACCAGTTGGAGCCATAGCCGCCGCCCGGTCCGGGGGAGGCCCAGCCGCGCGTCGTGCCCTCGGCGTCGGTCAGCCCGCAGAACATCGAATACCCCACCCCGTGGATCGCGCACGCCGTCGAACGGCGGAAACGCTCGTCGGTGAACGGAAGGCGATACACGACCGGGTTCTGCTCGACGTTGGGAATGGCGACCGTCGTGGCCTGCCATCCGATGTCGACGGGCGATACCCAGCCCAGCTCCACGCGGCACCACGCGTCGAAATGCGCCGGCCGCTCGGGCGTGTTCCACACACCCGCACCCATGAGTCCCCAGTGGCCGATGCCGTTGGTCCCTCCGTAGCGGTCGTAGAGGTCGGGGAGCCCGAGCATGTGGCCGAGCTCGTGGCAGAAAACGCCGATATCGACATATTCGTCGGACGTGTATGGCGCGACCGCGCCGCAATTGAGGGCGGGGGCGATGACATAGTCGTCGATCTGGATGAAGCCGCCCCCGGTGCGCGGGTCGTTGGTGGGGTACGGATTGCCGCCGGAAGTCGGCCACGCGGAATAGAACCAGGAATGCGCGATGATGTTGGAGCTCCCGCCGCACTCGCCACCCGTTTCGCCGTGGACGAACACCACGGCGTCGACGTATCCGTCGTCGTCACCGGAGTTGGGAAGGCCGTCCGGCCCGTCGTTGTCATAGAGACCAAAGTTCAGGGCCACGTCCCGGACGTCGAGGATCTCCTTGATGAACTCGCCGGTCCTCGCGGGCGGCTCCAATCCGTTGGTGACGTCCTCATAATAGGCACCGGTACCCACGACCGGCGTCCACTCTCCAGTACCGGTGCCAATGACGTCGCCGGTAACAGCAAGCTGGCCGTACGACACTTCGGCATAGTACTGCGAGACGGTCCCGGTCGGGTTGCTGGCGAAGAGCTGGTTCTGGAGGCTGGCGATGGACACCGGCTCGGCCGCGATGTCCGAATACTTACCCGGCAGCACCGGCACGCGCATCGTCCCGGTCACCGCGAGCGACGACGGGACCACGGCGAGCGGAGTCTGGTTCCGATTCTGTGCCAGGTACAGGTCGCGCTCGGCCCGGAGGCGCCGCGCCTTCTGCACCCAGGCGTGCTTCATAGTGAAGGCACTCGCGTCTTTTTCTCTAGCGCGCCAATACGACTCCGGGAGTGGGCTCCCGTCGCGTTTCGGCGTCACGGCAAACGCCGACCCTGCGATGCATACGCCGGCCACGATGCCGGCCAAGACAACCCCGCGACTCATGCTGCAAACCTCTCGGTGCTGACCCACGCGTGGGATGGCAATTCGTGGATCCGTGTCGATGAACTACTTCTGCTTGAGCGTTGCCGTCCCGCTGTGGGCCGGCGCCTGGAGATAATTACAGGTCGAAAACCCGAGGTACGGGATGTCTCCGCCCAACCCTGGCGCCATCTTGATCTCGCCGCCGCGAAAACCGGCCTCGGCGACACAGTGAAATGTGATGATGAGAAACTTCCCCGCCGGCTGGCAGTTATAGGCGATCATGTACCCGGTGTCGTAACGACCCGCCGAGATCGATCGTTCCTCGGTCTCCTTCGAACCGTTCACCGTGACGCCAGGCGGGAGGTCCATCCGGAACTGGGCGGCGTTGGTGGAATACGGCTCGACGGTGTCGGCGAACAGGAAAATATCGAACTCCTCACCAACGGCCACGGCCAGTTCGGTGGCGCCCGCCTCGTCGAAGCAAGGGCGCAACCACACCCCCTCCACGGGGTTGTTCATGTTGTTCTCCCCGAGGGCCTCCCCCGGGTTCGACGTCACACTGCTGTCAGGGATCTGATTCGTCGCGATGGAGCTGCCTTCGCTCGACCCGTTCGATTCCTGCGTCCCCTTCTTGTCTCCACAGCCCACCCCACCCACGATCAGCACTGCTGCCAAAAAAAACAAAAGCGGTCGGCGCAACTTCTCCTCCCGTTCGTGAAGTCACGGCCCCCCATGGACCGCATACGTATCTATAATATCAGCAATTACATGCAACTGGCAACCGAAAACATTGACGCCGCCGCGCGTGTGGAAATACAATCCGCAAAACTAATTCCTTGCCATAATGTGGGTTACCCGGTGTCGGGAGGCACCCCTCGTCGTGGCGTTGTGTGCGCCACCGTTGCCCGCCGTCATGCCGGCGTGGCCCAGGTATCGAAGTGCCCCATGTCGACGACCAACGATAAACTGAACGCGCTACGGGCGCTGCGGGCGGTCGCGCACGCGGGCGGCGGCGAGGATCGTGTCGCCAAGATCCACGAGTCCGGGCGCCTGACCGCGCGCGAGCGCATCCTTTTGCTCTTCGACCCGGCGACCTTTCAGGAGCTGGGCGTCTTTGTCACCCATCGCTGCAGCGACTTCGGCATGGCGGAGCGCAAAGTCCCCGGCGACGGCGTCGTCTGCGGCTACGGCTCCGTCAACGGGCGGCTCACGTACGCGTTCGCGCAGGACTTCACCGTGTTCGGCGGCACGCTCAGCGAGGCGAACGCCTCCAAGATCTGCCGGCTGATGGATCTGGCGATGGAAAACGGCGCGCCCCTGGTCGGGTTGAACGACAGCGGCGGCGCGCGCATCCAGGAGGGCGTGGCCAGCCTCGGCGGCTACGCGGAGATCTTCCTCCGCAACACGCTCGCTTCCGGGGTGATCCCGCAGATCTCCGCGATCATGGGCCCGTGCGCGGGCGGCGCGGTGTACTCCCCCGCCATCACCGACTTCATCGTGATGGTGGACCAGACCAGTCACATGTTTGTGACCGGCCCCAACGTCATCAAGATGGTGACCAACGAAGAGGTGTCGTTCGAGGATCTGGGCGGGGCCCAGACCCATTCCAGCAAGAGCGGCGTCGCCCACCTGATGGCAAAGAACGACCAGGATTGCATCCTGCAGCTTCGTCGCCTGCTCTCATTCGTTCCGCAGAACAACCTCGCGGAGGCGCCGCGTAAGACACCGTCCGACGACGTCGGACGTCGTGACGCCGCGCTCAACGGCATCGTCCCCGACAACCCGATGGTGCCCTACGATATGATCGAGATCATCCGGCGCGTCGTCGACGACGGGGATTTCTTCGAGATCCAGCCGCTCTACGCGACCAACATCGTGGTCGGGTTCGCGCGCTTGAACGGCCGCAGCGTGGGCATCGTGGCCAACCAGCCCAAGTCGCTCGCCGGCGTGCTCGACATCAAGTCGTCGCTGAAGGCAGCGCGCTTCGTCCGCTTCTGCGACGCCTTCAACATCCCGCTGCTCACGTTCGAGGACGTGCCGGGCTTCCTCCCCGGCACCGAGCAGGAATTCGGCGGGATCATCAAGCACGGCGCCAAGCTGCTCTACGCCTACTGCGAAGCCACCGTGCCCAAGATCACGGTGATTACGCGCAAGGCGTACGGCGGCGCCTACGACGTCATGAGCTCGAAGCACATCCGCGCCGATTACAACGTGGCGTGGCCCACCGGCGAGCTGGCGGTCATGGGCGCGGAGGGCGCGGTCAACATTCTCGACAAGAAAGAAATACAGGCGGCAAAGGACCCCGCCGCGGAGCGGGCGCGCCGGATCGCCGAGTACAACGAGAAGTTCGCGAATCCCTACATCGCGGCCTCGCTCGGCTACCTCGACGACGTGATCGAACCCGCGGACACGCGCCCGAAGGTCATCGCGGCGCTCGAGAGCCTGGTCAACAAGCGCCAGTCGCTGCCGCCGAAGAAGCACGGCAATATTCCGTTGTAGCAGGCGCGGGTCCTGTCGCCGACAGCCCGGTGCTGGCTCGCTTCGTCCGCGCCTGCGCACTAGACTCGCTCGCCGCCCGGGCGCCCGTCGGCGCCACCCGCGCTGCAGCGCAGGGGACGAGCACGGCGGGGGTAATCGGCGGCAGGACCCGCGCACATTCCGGAGAGCAAGTGGAGCACGAGTCATGTTCGCCAAGATCCTGATCGCCAACCGCGGCGAAATTGCCGTGCGCGTCGCGCGCGCGTGCAAGGAGATGGGGATCACGCCGGTCGCGATCTACTCCGACGCCGACCGCACCGCCCTGCACGTCTCGCAGGCCTACGAAGCGCACCCCGTGGGCGGGTCCGAGGCGCGGGAAAGCTATCTCAATATTGCCAACATCATGGCCGCCGCGCGGGCGTCAGGAGCGGACGCCGTCCACCCCGGCTACGGCTTTCTGGCCGAGAACGCGGACTTCGCGCAGGCCTGCCTCGACAACGGGCTCGTGTTCATCGGTCCGTCCCCGGCCTCGATCCGCGCCATGGGCAACAAGCTCGAGGCGCGCGCGGCCATGAAAAAAGCGGGCGTCCCCATCGTCCCCGGGAGCGACGGTCCCGTCAGCGATCCCAGGGAAGCCGGCCGCGTCGCCACCGCCATGGGCTACCCCGTGCTGATCAAGGCCGCCGCGGGAGGCGGCGGCAAGGGGATGCGCGTGGTCCGGCGCGCGGAAGAGTTCGCCGCCGCGCTGAAGCTCACCATGGGAGAAGCATCGAGTGCGTTCTCGGACCCGTCGGTGTACATCGAGAAGCTTATCGAGCAGCCCAAGCACATCGAGATTCAGGTGATGGCCGACGGGCACGGCACCACGCTCAGCTACGGCGAGCGGGAATGCTCGATGCAGCGGCGCTACCAGAAGGTGATCGAAGAGGCTCCCTCGCCCGTGGTCACGCCCGCGCTGCGCGCGGCGCTCTCGGAGGCGGCGCGCAAGACGGCGATCGCCGTCGGCTATCGCGGCGCGGGGACGGTCGAGTTCATCGTCGACGCGCAGCGCAATTTCTACTTTCTGGAGATGAACACGCGCCTGCAGGTGGAGCACCCGGTGACGGAGTCCATCTACGGCGTCGACCTGGTGAAGCAGCAGATCGCGATCGCCGCCGGCGAGAAGCTGGCGCTGTCGCAGAACGACGTCGTGCTGCGCGGGCACGCGATCGAGATGCGGATCTACGCCGAGGATCCGGCGCACAACTTCCTGCCGTCGATCGGACGGATCAAGCGGCTGGTGCTGCCACAGGGGCCGGGGGTTCGCAACGACAACGGCGTCTACGAAGGCTACGACATCCCGATCTACTACGACCCGATGATCGGCAAGCTGGTGGTGTGGGCGGACACGCGCGAGGAGGCGATCCTGCGCGCGCGGCGTGCGCTGCGGGAGTACCGCTGCGAACCGATCCGCACCAACGTCGACTTCCTGCTGTGGGCGCTCGCGGAACCGAGCTTCGTCGATGGCAGCTACCACACCGGCACCATCGAGACGCGTTTCGATCCGACGAAGCTGCACCAGCGCGACGACGAGATCGAGCTCGCCGCCATCGCGGCCGCCATCGCGGCGCACAACTATCGCGGGACCGTTCGCTACGCGACCACCGACGGCGGGAACCCGGACTGGCGGCAGGCCGCGCGCACCGAAGCGACCCGGCGGTGGCCGGCGTGAAGATGATCGTGCGCGTCGACGGCCGCGAAAAGGTCCTCCTGGTCTCGCGCGAGAACGGCCGCTACCGGGTGGAGATCGACGGGCGCGTGCTGGGCGTCGACTGCCAGACGTTCGGCGACGCCGATACCTTCTCGCTCCTGATCGAGGGCCGCTCGTATCTGATCGAGAGCGCGCCGGTGCGCCCGGAGTTGGGCGAGTACTACGCGCGCGTGATGGGCCGCCACTACGACGTCGAGGTGCTGGATGAGCTACTGGTCGCGGTTCGCGACGCCGAGCGCGCCCAGAAACTCACCGGCGACCACGTGGTCCGGGCACCCATGCCGGGGCTGATCGTCCAGGTTCCCGTCGCCGCCGGTGACCACGTCGCCGTCGGCGACGCCGTGGTCGTGATGGAGGCGATGAAGATGCGGAATGAACTGATCACCGAGGTGGCAGGCGTCGTCAAGCGGGTGGCGGTGGCCGCGGGCGACAAGATCGAATCCCAGACCGTGCTGGTTACGATCGCGAGGGACTGATGGCGTCGCGCAGCAAGAAAGAATGGAAGGAGAAAACCTTCCGCCCGACCGTCGAGAAGAGCCAGGAGCGCAAGCGGAAGTTTCGCACCAGCTCGGGTATCCAGGTCGACCCGCTGTACGCGCTGGAGGACGCCCCCTTCGACGCGCTGGCGCAGGTCGGCTATCCGGGCGAGTTTCCCTTCACCCGCGGCGTCTATCCGTCGATGTACCGCGGCCGGCCGTGGACGATCCGCCAGTACGCCGGCTTCGGCACCGCCCGCGAGACCAACCAGCGCTTTCGTTCGCTCCTCGCGCACGGGCAGCACGGCGTGTCGGTCGCCTTCGACCTCCCCACGCAGATGGGTCTCGACTCCGACGACCCGCTCGCGCTGGGTGAGGTGGGGCGCGTCGGCGTCGCCATCGACACGGTGGACGACATCGCCACCGTCTTCGACGGCATCCCGCTCGATTCCATCAGCGCATCAATGACCATCAACGCCACCGCGTCAATCCTGCTGGCGATGGTGGTCGTGACCGCGGAAGAGCGCGGGCTTTCCCGCCAGGCGCTCTCCGGCACGGTGCAAAACGACATCCTCAAGGAGTACATCGCGCGCGGCACCTACGTGTTTCCGCCCGCGCCCTCGATGCGCATCATTACGGATATGTTCGCGTGGTGCACGGCCGAGTTGCCCGCGTGGAATCCGATCAGCATCAGCGGCTACCACATCCGCGAGGCGGGATCGACGGCGGCGCAGGAAATCGCCTTCACGCTCTCCAACGGCATCACCTACGTGGCCGCCGGCGTCGCGGCGGGTCTGGACGTGGACACCTTCGCGCCGAGGCTCTCGTTCTTTTTCAACGTGCACAACAATTTCTTCGAGGAAGTGGCCAAGTTCCGCGCGGCACGGCGCATCTGGGCGCGCATCATGCGCGAACGCTTCGCCGCCAAGAACGACGACAGCCTCAAGCTCCGCTTCCATTCCCAGACTGCGGGCAGCACGCTCACCGCGCAGCAGCCCGAGAACAACGTGGTGCGCGTGTCGCTCCAGGCGCTGGCTGCCGTGCTCGGCGGGACGCAGTCGCTCCACACCAACAGCCTGGACGAGGCGCTCGGGCTTCCCTCGGAGCGCGCGGCACGGATCGCCTTGCGCACCCAACAGGTGCTGCTGGAGGAAACGGGCACGGCCGACACCATCGACCCGCTCGGCGGCAGCTACTTCGTCGAGCGCCTCACCGACGAACTGGAGGCGCGTGCGCGCGGCCTCATGGATGAAGTGGAGAAGCGCGGCGGGATGATCGCGGCCATCGAGACCGGCTTCCCGCAGCGCGAGATCGAGCGCGCGAGCTACGAGTTCCAGAAGGCGCTCGAGCGCGGCGAGGAGCGGGTCGTGGGCGTCAATGCCCACGTCGAAGAGGGGGTCGAGACGATCCCGGTGTTCCGGGTCGACCCTGCGCTGGAACGCGAGCAGGTGGCGGCTCTCGCCGCCCGCCGGGCCGCGCGCGACGGAGCGCGCGTGTCCGCCTCGCTCGCCGCGCTGCAAGCGGGCGCGCGCGGCAGCGTTAACCTGATGCCGCTGGTCGTGGATGCGGTCCGCGCCCGCGCGACCATCGGCGAGATTTGCACGGCGCTGGCGAAGGTGTTCGGACGCCACCGCGAGGGGGCGGTGCGCGCATGATCCGCGGCATCGACCATATCGCGATCGCCGTGGCGGATCTCGACGCGGCGGTTTCGCTGTTCGCGACCGTGTTCGGGATGAAGGCGGTGCACCGCGAGGAGATCGCGGGCTACGGCGTACGCGTCGCGACCCTGGCCACCGGCGGCACCGCCATCGAGCTGGTCCAGGGCATCACCCCGGACTCCCCGATCACGAAGTTCGTCGCCGAACGCGGACCCGGCATGCACCACGTGGCGCTGGAAGTCGCGAACATCGATGAGGCGCTGGCGTTGCTACGCGAGCAGGGCGTGCCGTTGATCGACCAGGCGGCGCGGCCGGGCAAGCAGGGATCGCGCGTCGCCTTCATTCATCCGAAGGCGACGGGGCGGGTGCTGTGCGAGCTGGTGGAGAATAGCCCGCGGCGCTAGCCACTCCTGCATCAATCACTGAAACGGTAGAGCGCCTTTATTGCCCCCCAAGTTGTATTCCCGACCGGCACCGTTTCCAAAACGAATTCCAGATCGTCCCACGCATCGGCGCTAGCCACCGGACTCGTAAGATCAAGTCGTCTGATGCCCGAGGCTGTGATGGTCAGCTTCTCGAACTGAACCGCCGTCGACGCGATGACAACACCCAAAGAGCCGCCGAACTCATCGAAAGCCTCCATCTTGACACCAGGAGAATTGTAGTCCGGTCCGGGTCCACTCAGGGCGTATATGGAAACACTGGCCAATGGAGCGGCAAACGAAATGCTACCAGTACCGGGGCCACAATTCCCTACGCAGAGTCCGTGCGTCGGGCTCACGGGTCCTCCATCGGGATTCATCAAAACGGAAACCGGTCCGCCAGTCCATAGGGTCATGCCAGGCGAAAACGTCACCCCCTGTGGCGCCAAATCAGAAAGAGATGAAATCCCCTCAAAGTCGATCAGTACTCCCGCTGCGACAGACGGACAGAGAAAAAACAATGCGATCATGAGTAATGAACAGCAACTCAGGAGCTTTCGGTTCATGATACTCGCCTCCGGGTTGTGATCCCTCTTCAGGTGACCTCGTGTGAAACTGCCAGCCCATTGTGTCACATCCAAAAAGCCAAGAACTAGTAAGCTATTCGTAGAAACCGCGCACCGACTTTCGTCCCAAACGCCCAGCAGCGACCATCTTCTTGAGGAGCGGGCACGGGCGATACTTGGAGTCGCCGAGTTCGCGGTGCAGGACCTCCATGATGGACAGGCACACGTCGAGGCCGATCAGGTCGGCGAGCGCCAACGGCCCCATCGGGTGCGCCATCCCGAGCTTCATCACTTCGTCGATGGCTTCCTTCGTCGCCACGCCTTCCATCAGGCAGTAGACCGCTTCGTTGATCATCGGCATGAGAATGCGGTTGGAAACGAATCCGGGGTAGTCGTTCACTTCGACGGGCGTCTTCCCCATCGCGCGGCACAGCTCCAGCGTCGCCGCTGTCGTAGCGTCGTCGGTTTCGAGCCCGCGAATCACTTCCACCAGCTTCATTACCGGCACCGGGTTCATGAAGTGCATCCCGATGAAGCGGCGCGGGGACGGGACGGCGGACGCGAGCTCGGTGATGGAAATCGACGACGTGTTCGACGCGAGAATCGCCTGCTCGCCCGCGTGCGCGGCGACCTCCTTCCAGACGCGCTTCTTGAGGTCGGCGTTCTCGTTGATCGCCTCGACCACGAGCTCGCTGCCCGTGGTCCCGTCGAGCCCGATGTCCGTGCGAACGCGCCCGAGCGTGTCCTTCTTCTGGGCCGGGGTGATCAGCTCCTTCTTCACCATGCGCTCGAGGCTGGTATCGATGGTGGCCACGCCGCGCTTGACCAGGTCTTCCTTCACGTCGATGAGCTTGACGGCGCAGCCCGCGTGCGCGAACACCTGCGCGATGCCGGCCCCCATGGTGCCGGCACCGATGACGGAGACTCGTTCGATTCTAGACATGGGACCTTTCGGTGGGGCGCGTCGCGTGAGTCCTCCGCTCATGCACTTCGCGCGCGATGGTTAAAAGCGCGCCTCGTGAAATCGCGTCGGACTTCACGCGGCGCGCCCGGGTACTAAGGCATCGACACGCTCATCGCGACCGCGTTGCCGCCGCCCAGGCACAGCGACGCGAGGCCGCGCTTCGCTCCCCGCGCGTGCATCGCGTGGATGAGTGTTACCAGCACGCGGGCGCCCGAGGCGCCGATCGGGTGGCCGAGCGCGACCGCGCCGCCGTTGACGTTGAGCCGCTCCGGCGGAATCTTGAGCTCGCGCATCAGCGCGACCCCCTGCGCGGCGAACGCCTCGTTCAGCTCGATCAGGTCGTAATCGGTGATGCGCGTCTTGGTTTTTTCGAGCAAGGCGCCGACCGCTTTCAGCGGCGCCATCATGACCCATTCCGGCTCCATGCCACCGGTCGTGTATGCGTCGACGACGGCGAGAATCTTGAGTCCCAGGTCCTTCGCCTTGCGCTCCGACATCACCAGCAGTACGGCGGCGCCGTCGTTGATCGTGCTCGAGTTGCCGGCGGTGACCGTGCCGGCCTTGTCGAACACGGGCTTGAGCTTGGCGAGCTTCTCAACTGAAGCATCGCTGCGGGGACCTTCGTCGGTTGTCAGCATGACCGACTCACCCTTGGGTTGCGGCACGGCGACCGGGACGATTTCGTTCTTGAAGGCGCCCTGTTCCATGGCCGCCACGGCCTTGCGATGGCTGTCGAACGCGAACTCGTCCTGCGCCGCGCGCGACACGTTGTACTTCTTCGTCACCAGCTCCGCCGTGTTGCCCATGTGGAAGTCGTTGTAGCAGTCCCAGAGGCCGTCGTTCACCATCGAGTCGAGCAGGCGCCCGTGCCCGAGCCGTTGCCCGGCGCGCGCGTCGGGCAGGAGGTACGGCGCCAGGCTCATGTTCTCCATGCCGCCCGCGAACACCACCTCGGCGTCGCCCAGGCGAATGGCCTGCGTCGCCAGCATCACCGACTTCAAGCCCGAGCCGCACACCTTGTTGATCGTCACTGCACCGACCGCCGGCGGGATTCCGCCGTGGATCAGCGCCTGTCGCGCCGGCGCCTGGCCCAGGCCGGCCTGGAGGACGTTGCCGAGAATCACTTCGTCGACGATCTCGACGTCTAGCCTGGTGCGCGCGACGGTTTCTTTTATGAGCCCCGCGGCCAGCCGCGGGGCGGGAATGGTCGAGAGCCCCCCCATGAAGCGACCGATCGGGGTGCGAAGCGCGGATACGATGACGGCGCGTTCCATACTGGTGTGTCTCCCTCTTTCTATCAAATCTCGTTGAGGATGCTGCGCGCAATGATGATGCGCTGGATCTCGCTCGTGCCCTCGCCGATCTCGGCGAGCTTGGCGTCGCGATAGTAGCGTTCGACGTGGTACTCGCGGCAATACCCGTAGCCGCCGTGGATCTGGATGGCCTGGTTGGTGACGCGCATCGCCATTTCCGACGCGAACAGCTTGCACATCGACGCGTAGCGGGCGAAATCCTCGCCGGCGTCCTTGCGGCGCGCGGCGTCGTGGATCAGCAGGCGCGCGGCGTGGATCTCGGTGGCCATGTCGGCGATCTTCATCTGCGTGGCCTGAAAATCGACGATCCGGGTATCGAACTGTTTGCGATCGCGCCCGAACGTGAGCGCCGCCTCCATCGCGGCCCGCGCGAGTCCGAGCGCAAAGGCTCCGATCGAGATGCGCCCGCCTTCGAGCGTTTTCATGAAGGTGCGAAAGCCTCCGCCCTCTTCGCCCAGCAGGTTCTCGCGCGGCACTTCGCAGTTGTCGAACACGATCTCGAAGGTGCCCGACGCGCGCAGCCCCAGTTTCTTCTCTTTCGTCCCCACGACGAACCCGGGGAAGTCGTTCTCGATGACGAAAGCGCTGATGCCCTTGGCGCCCGCCGACGGGTCGGTCACGGCGGTGGCGACCAGGTAGCGCGCCCACCCGCCGTTGGTGACGTAGACCTTGGTGCCGTTCAAGATGTACTTGTCGCCCTTGCGCACCGCCGTGGTGCGGGTGTTGGCGGCGTCGCTGCCTGCCTGCGGCTCGGTGAGGCAGAAGGCCCCGATGGCTTTTCCGCTCGCCAGCTCCGGCAGGTAGCGCTGCTTCTGCGCCTCGGTGCCCATCATCGCGATGGGGCCGCACGCGAGCGAGTTGTGCGCCGCCACGCCGAGCGCGGTCGACCCGCACCCGCGCGCCAGCTCTTCGATCACGATCGCATACGAGACGGTGTCGGTCCCGGTGCCGCCATATTCGACGGGGACCACCAGCCCCATGAATCCGAGCTCGCCCATCAGGGCGAAGCGTTCGACCGGAAACTCGGAGGTCCGGTCCAGCTCGGAAGCGCGCGGGGCGAGCTCCGTGTCGGCGAAGCGCCGCGCGGTCTCCTGAATCATCTGCTGTTCTTCGGTCAATACGAGCGGGTTCATTTCACTCCGGAATCGTCTGGTTGGGTGTCGCGTGTGCGCCTAGGTGTGCGCCGCCCGGTCGCGGAACAACCCCGCGATGAACGCGACCGCGTCCTGCGTGCGCGTTCCCGGTCCGAATAACGCGGCCACCCCCGGGAGCTGCTTCAGGACGGCGGCGTCCGCGTCCGGGATGATCCCGCCGGCAATTAGCCTTACTTCCCCCAGCCCCGCGCGATTCATCAGGTCTCTTATCCGCGGGATGAGCGTCATGTGCGCGCCGGAGAGAATGCTGACCGACACCACGTCCACGTCTTCCTGGACCGCCGCCTCCACGATCATCTCCGGGGTCTGGTGCAACCCGGTATAGACGACTTCCATGCCGGCGTCGCGCAGCGCGTTGGCGATCACCTTCGCCCCGCGGTCGTGCCCGTCCAGCCCGGGCTTGGCGATGAGCACCTTGATCGGTCGATTCATGGATTCACCGGCTACCGGGGCGAATGGCCCCCTGCTTTCAGGAACTCGCCCAGCTCCCGCGCGGCCCGGTAGGGGGAAATCGAACCGGCAGCCACGCGTTCAAAGATACCATCAAACCGTTCGCGCAGGGTAGCGCTTTGGCGCGC
>Ga0184629_10000080_pt1 | contig 37289 bp, 35 predicted proteins | sample PLM4_32_b1_FD_133158 | JGI IMG/M metagenome (GOLD analysis project Ga0184629, IMG submission 133158) | Groundwater sediment microbial communities from an aquifer in East River, Colorado, USA - PLM4_32_b1 | ecosystem: Environmental > Terrestrial > Soil > Riparian zone | place: USA: East River...
ACGGATTCACTGATCACCAAGCTCAAGCAAAAATTCCCGAACGGAACTGACCTTGAAGGTTTCTTTAAGCGATACCATACCGACAAGCCATCGGGCGATCATGATGATAAGAAGGACGGATTCTCATATTCCATGCGTGTCCGAAGTGATTTGTATGGTCTTCAAAAATATCCTCCGGTCATTTCTGCGAAACGAGGTAAGGGCAGGGTGAATGTAACACAGGAAATACAAGCTGAAGGCACTCCCCATGGTAGCTCCAGCGAGGATGGCTTTACAACTTCGACTATCGAAGGCATGATGATCATCGCGGTGAAGGGCGAAACCCCTTTTGCCTTTATCAACATAGCGAACACGCTACCTTCCAGTGCGTTGTTTCTCTTTGCGGTTGGATATCAGGTTGCCTCCGAGGCTGCGTCAGCGGGAGCAGTTGGCACGATCAACACATTCATCGACACCATCTGGAATCCGGAGTCACCAGCTCCTCCGGGCACAACGGAGCCGGAAAGCGTGTTGACCGAACGTTGCCTCTACCGGTTATCAATCACGACTGACTACAATTGTTCAGCGGGCAGCCAGACAAAGAAATTTCATTTCCGCACCGATGGCCCACCTGCGAAATATCTGGAGTCGTATATCGCATGGCCACTTGTCAATGACCGTTATCCGCATTTCAGAAGCTACAAGCCCGGCATTCGTTTCAAAACCAATTTTGTCGATCAGCTTTATAAAAGTGCGGTGCTTGCCATGCGTCTCAAAAGCAGCAGCGGCTCACAACCGCTAACTGGTGCCACGGATGATGACACACTTTCGTGGGGCTTTGCAGCGTCACATTTGCTGGCTCCCGAGGAGCAGGCATACATCGATATCATCAATGCGACAGGGGAAGCCTCCATCGATCCGGCGGAAATTCCTGCTGATGCACAACTCGTCTTCGGCCGGTCAGAAGTGCTTGAGCAAGACCGGGACTATATAGCTGAACTTGTGTTTAAAGACACCATGCAATTTCAGCTTGTTACAGCAGTGGTGAGTGGCCTCGCTACCGGGTTCAACCAAACGCTTGGTGCGACATTGACGCCACTTACACTTGGACCACCACCCACTTTTGTGCAACCATCCGTCCCGGTTATTGGTGTCACAGAAAGTCTTGACCAGATTACATTCTCTGCAAGCAGCAGTCAAACACTCTATCAATTCAAATTCCATACTTCCCGCTTTGCCAACTTTGCCTCCATATTCGATTCTTATGTTGGGGACAATCGCATTGCTATCGAAAAGATCACGATTACTAATTTGCAGGCATTGACAAACGCACTCGATGCGCTCTACACTGCATGCCATTCAACATGGCAACCTGTGCTTGCTTCGTTGTGGTTGACGCGCGTTGCGGTCATGCAGCGCACTGCAAAGGAAGAGGAATTTATGAAAGTACAGGAGCAGTTGGGAGCAGCAAATGTTGCGCTCGATAACGCGTTTGATGACGCTGCCACTAAATTCCTGGGTGTTCAGAATATGGTGCTTCAGCCCACGCCAAAACAACTCAACATCATACAGAGTGGCCATTGCCTTTTCCTTGAATTTCCAGAGCCAATAGAATCAGCGAGGATTCAGTTCGCTTATGACGGTGTCAATGTTACCTGGGCGTCTGATTCGTCCGAAAGGAGGTATCTCGTATTTTCTACTTCCGCTCCTGATTTGACCGCTGAGACTGTACCTAATGTGTTTTCTGATGGTGTTCTGCAAATTAAGTTTAGAAGAAACATTGGCGATGATGCTGTGGTATTGCAGAACGACATTGAGGAGCAAATACCAATTCCACTAAATCCACCACTACCAGAATGAAAGAACTCATTGACCTCTATGACATCCACGGCAATGGTCGCACATTAGATTAATCAATCGATCAGCAAAAATAAAAATCAACATGGAAAAGAAACTTGATACTATTCGCGCTCTTGCTTTCACGATTCTTGTTGGCGTGATATTGATTGCAGCGCTTGCAATTCGTATCCTCCAGAACCTGGAACAGCTAAGTAATCGGATCCAGTAGTCTTATAGATTTTACGGCAGTAGAGATTGGACCTGATATTGATCAGCCTTTCTGAATTTCGTGAAATCCTATCTTACCAAAATGCCTAATAAAAACACGTAACCATGAAAAGTATGAAACTCCACCTTTCCTGTAGTTTGTCCTTTATCACCCTCTTGAGCTCATTGAACGTAATCAGCCAGACAAATAAGGAAACTACTCCAAACAGTATCGAAGCATCAGGAATCACCGGCTATGGTGATTATGTCATTTTTGTGACCGACAATCAGCCCGGAGCATACTTTAAATACGGTCCGGTTGCGAAGGGCACAACTCAATTTCTCCTCGAGGGTGATAAACTGTCTCTTGTAAAATTTCCTGGAGCGGAACTTGCTTACGACCTTGAAGAGATCGATGTGCTGGGTGATGGAAGGATTGTCCTACTCTCGGAAAGGCTGCGCATGCTGATTGGAGAGTCAGGAGTGATTACTCACTATGAAGACCAATTGGCAGAAGTAGGAGGAAAGGGGCTTGAGGGGCTTGCGGTGAGGAGCGAGGGCTCCACAAATGTGATCGCCGTGCTTTGGGAAGGTGGGTATTTTGAATATGACAATATACCGCTGCCGCTAACAAAAACTTATAGCGAAGACAGTCTCAGGAAATCCTTTTATCCCCTGGTATTCGTACACAACCTTTCATTCAAATCGTCAAGTTCCAAAAAGATTGGAATGACAAAAGATGTAAAAACCATATCGCTCCTGACGCCTCGCGACAGCCTTGAACCGAAGGCGCAAAGATATCGGGCGCCGGACCTGGTGTGGTATAAGATGAGTGAAAACGAGTGGGGCTTTATTGTATTATTGAATTCCAATGACTCCCCACATGGCAAGGATCCACAATTTGCCTACTCGGTGTTGCAAAAGTACAATATGAATGGAGTGCCTGTTGGAAAACCTATTGATCTGAAGAAAATCATAAATGAACCTCTTAAGAATGCAAACTGGGAGGGATTAGGCTGGTTTAAAGATCAAAAGATTCTGGTACTTGTACATGACAAACGGCCAATCATGGGAACCCCTACAGCCGTTCTCCTAGACATCGAAAAACTGTGGCCTTCTGCCAAAACGACCAAATAAGATCATCTCTGGAAACATGGTTAACCTCAATAAAAAAAATTCTTCGTATCAAAATGACAAGAAGTACTTGCATTGCTGGCTCTACCTTATTCACTCTATGGAGCGATGGAGTTCTGGATTGCTATGAAAAAGCAAATGGAAATTTGTATTTCTTTAATTTGACGTTGTATCTTTAAGCAATACGGATTAACAGATATTGATTTGATTTGGCGAGGAGGTAATTCGGTGCACGTCTAATTATATTTAGAATCTGGCCGCTGATATACAGCTAGTTGGAAACTAAGTATGATTCTCTCCGGCTCCACTATTCTCCTCTCAAATATTGCCCAACCTTGAAGATCGTAATGATCTTTAGGGTTTTTGTTTTTATACCCCTCCTAAAACGAGGGATGACATCACCTTTCGTTAATGTTAGTTACGATCGGAACCGTTTCCCCGATAAATGGAAGTCGACTTTCTAGCTGGATACGGACTACGTTTTGGAGAAAGCCTTCCGCCTGCACAAACTGCGCTGCCTTAAGAGGAGAAAGCGCTTTCTTTACCTTTTTATAATACTTCTTGTGGAGTCTTGCAAGAGCCTCATCGTTCTTGAAACAACGCGAGGTTATTTCAGATGCCTTCGCGTCGGTAAGTGATGGATAAGCAATCACATAATCATGAATGAGTAACAAGCGTTCTTCACCCAGCATCCTCCTCTTGTCTTCGTAATCCTCATAGATTGACCAGAAATCCGAAGCCTCTTTTCCTGAAAGGTTCATGGCTTGTTCAATGATTTGTTTTTTCTCAATCCCATAGGCCCCCTCTATAATCTGGACTTCATTTTTTATGGATTGTGCCGTTGTTGACTGTACTGTAAGGCAAAAGAGTGCACCCGCCAGCAGATAGATTGTTTTCATAATCTCGTTCATTTAATTATCACTCGGTAAGACATAGTAGTAGTCATTCATGAATATTCAAATCGCTTTCGATATAAATCGTGTTTCAGGTCCTGTTAACACCTTGGTTCTTTAAGACTCACTTTTAAATCAAATCATAAAGGGTTGAGCTAATCATTACCTTCGACTTACAATACTGCTTTAAATTATCATTGAATAATTTTTAAAGCCACCATAAGAAGGAGAAGCGACAGGCCCATTAACAAGCTGATCATTTTCCTTTTCATTGTTTTTATTTTATACGTTTTTTTCTTGGACACTAGCATGATATAAAGCTGAAGTAAAAAACTCGAAATTGCGATGTTAAAACAATAGGAGTTGTTGTACGAATGAAGGCTATTCTTTCAGTTTTACTTTCGCTCCCTACGCTTTATCATATATAGGGGTCGCCGACGTATGCTATAGTGCAACATATATTGAAATGTTTCCTACTTCATGACGGACTTGTTCTTTAATCATCGCGTACAGATCCCGCTGCGTAAAAGTGATGCTTACTTTTTTTAATGTGAGCACCAGGCCGTAGTCCAGGGAGTAGCCGATGGGATTAAGTCTTCGGGGTGGCTGTGGTGGAAAAACTTCTCCGTTTCGACTTATCTCAGTTCGTTCGGGCCTGAACGTTCCTCCCTGCACGTGGGCATTTCTAAGTACAAAATCCAGGGATGGACGCACGATGACATACAACTGCCAGCTTTCCCTTCTTTTACCATGTTGCAGATACTGTGGTAGGTATCCACTGAAGTAGGGATTCATTTTGCCGATTCGCAATAATGTGTAAACAGATAAAGCAGTAAGAGACGTGCCAGTATATGATTTAACTCCCCCTATATATTCGATGTTTTTTTCAACGCTGAATAATTGTTTCTCAGCCGTGAGATTGATATTTAGAAGGACGGAAGTTTTGAACTGAGTATTCCATCCACGAGGCATTTCATCGTCTATTAGTTGGTGCATAGCGTCCTGTGTTTCTTTGCCCAATGCTATAGGACCGAGCACACCAACCACATATTCTGTTTGCAGGTTATATTTCTTTACCTGATTACTGGAATGACGTATCCTCAACATAGTTATTGAGCAAGCATAGCGGTAGTCCGACGGTTCTATAGCCGGGTTACTTAAATCACCAGGAGTGACCATCGTTTGCATGATACCCCAGCCAAAAGTATTGATACTTTTCTCACCCGCCTTTAACATCATTCGTTCAGCAAAGGCAGACTTTCCTTCTTTTTTGGTATATAATAGATCCGCCCTAAAACCATGCGTGTAGGCTTCATCACTTCCCGAAAAACGAATATTGATAAAATCATTGTCTTCAGATAATCTTAACATGGATGATGGAGGAAGCGTACTTTGACAGTAACTGGCAAATGGTATAAAACTGAATAGAAAGGCGCAGATCGTTACATTAAAATTCATGTAACAAAACTATTCACCTCATGTGTCTAAGTCGATTGATAGAATACGGTTTCTATTGTATCAACTTGTGATGCTAAATTCAGTAGATCGAAATTGATAGCACTGTAACATCGCATGAATTATTATGGTTGAATCACTCGGCACCAGATGAAGCGCTTCGTCATGTTTGAACTGAATGTTCAAAGAATTTGAATTGATTAACAAAAGCGCTGACCTCTTTGAATTGGTCATTGTAGGCACATTGCGAAATGATGCTTATAAGAAAAAGGTCACAATAAGCAAGGTGGTGAACGTATGCTCAGCAGTGAATATAATTGAATAGAGAATTCTTCTTAAATGTGCTATTCGAATAACGGCAACCAGCACTGGATTTTCTATGTCCAAGTCAAGCTCTTTGTTCGGGTATTGAACTAGTGTTTCAGTGAATTGCTTTCTCATAGTCAATCTGTTATTTGCCTCATGGAACCCAATGAAAGAGTAACTTTTTCTTTTCTGAAGTCTGAAAAATTGTGACCGGTTGTATTTTTGAAAAATTTGCTGAAGTGTGCCGGGTCGGAAAAGCCCAGGTCGTAGGCCACCTCTTTCATACACATTCTTGTATGCAATGCCTTCCGCTTTGCTTCAAGGCCTACTCGGCGCCGAATCAGGCAACCGGCTGAATATCCTGTCGTCTTTTTTACAACTTCATTGAGGTAGTTTGGGGTTACTGAAAGACAGGATGCATACTCCGTCACTCTGCGCTCTGTTTTAAAGTTCTTTTCCAATAGGGATAGGAATGATTCTACGAGTTCAGTATTGCGCGTCCTTGAACAGGTTTCCGCTGAACCATCACATTGCTGATTTAGATGAGTGATTAGAATCTCAACGTAGCAACTCAACAACTCCGTTTTCAACAGTTCGGTACTGAGCAGTACAAGTTGCATTTGATTTATGAGTTCCTGGAGAACAGACTTTAATTGTTCGGTTAAGAGAATTCCCGTTGTGCTGGAAAACAATTCCAGCAGCGCAACGAGGGGCAACGAATTTACTTCCCGCTCAACGTTTGTTATAAACTCGGACCCAAGCCTGATCACATATCCTTCAACTTTATCAATGGATTCCAACCTATGGATCTGTCCAGGGCGTAGACAGATGATTCGATCATTCATAATTTCTGTTTTTTGGAGATCGATCCATTGGTCGCCTGCGCCTTGTGTTATCCAGATCAGTTCGAAATAATTGGAAGGACAAGGCCGGTCTTCTTTAGTAGCGGCCAGGTGTCCAACAGAAAGTTTCTGTATGGAACATAAGGTTTTATCTATTCTGGCAATTTCGCTTAATGTGCGGGTGTAGTATTGAGGGTTCATACATATTTCTTTTCGCGTAGTGTGCCAATCGTCGTGCCACGCAACTATGTATTGAAATCCTATGAGTTAAGGCAATTTATCTTTTCGATGATTACGATATTTCGTGGTTCACACGCTATTTCGTGCTACGAATATGAGTGGTGAGTAGTCAGTGATTAGTCAAGTATGTGAGTCTGCATGGGTGTGATGCCGGAGTAATTGGCTGACAGATTCTCACACCCCACCCTCGCCCGACTGATCACTCATAAATGAATAATGAATAATGACCAGTGAGTAGTGAATAGGAGATAGCAGCTATTTTTACGTTATGATGTAAATTTGTGAGGGCCAGTCAACGGTTCAACTCATCAGTCCATTTTTAAGTTGCCCTAACTGGGCATATTGAAAAGATACTTCACCGCTTTCCGTCCGCTTAGACCCGGAATTCCATGTCATCCATTCTGTATAGCTCTGGGGCGTATCTTTAAACAGACTTTGTGTAACGAGCCAGTATTCATGATGTTCAATGTCGTTTTTCAAAAGCTGGTGGGCAACGATAATATCTTTGCCAATAAGTTGTCTGAAATGTTTTACTGTATACTCTTTAAATTCACCGTAGTGCGTGATCACTTTTAGAGTGAGGTTAACAGCCGTAATGCAGGCGACGCATTGACAATTCCTATGAAGCTCAAGCGTAATCAAACGCTGGTGGAACATACAAAACATGTTTTCTACCTGCTTATACAGGATTGGGAGGCTAGGGGGCCCGCCAAATTTGTAAAACAGAATGGCATCGCCTTCAATTTCGGATACGACCAAACCTATTTGGTTGGCATTGATAATGACCTCCAGCAATTCCTGTATGATAATGCGACTGTGCTCGATTTCGTTTTCGTGGACGAACCGCGAAAAACCAGTGATATCGGGAATAAATACGAGACCTTTATTTTCCATGGTTGAGTAGGTTTATTTTTTTGAACAACTAATGAAGTTTTAAATGGTTAGCATTTTTTTGCTGATCTTTTTGCCTATGATGATTTCATAACCTTTCTTTTTATCAAAAATACTACGAAGGACAAGCAATGCCATGATACCAAGTGGGGAGGTTGACATAATCGAGGTTAAGGTGGGCAGAATAGCAACTGAGTTACACAATGGTTCCTATCTGGAATTGATTTGCTAATCACTAATCATTCTTTAGATCAAACTGATTTACGATTGTCGATTGACGATTTTTGATTGTTGAAGTAGCTTCTTATGGATAGCGCCTTTAATTTCTGAAATCATCATTCGGAAATTGTCATTCAGAACATTTTAGAGGAAGATATGTCTGTTTCGCAGATAAGTTTGGCAAGCTGAAGCAATCGGCTGTTACATCCTTTCATTCGATATAATACTTTTGAGCCAAGGATCACGAGTTGAATGTTTATTCGCGTGATAGCGGCACTTTCACATTTAAAATTACAATACGACATGAAATCCATTAAGACAATCACAATTGCCAGCGGCCTGTTAGTCGTACTGGGTGTGCTTATCGGTCTGAGCAACGGAAATACTTCACGAAATCATGCAGCTTCTATAAACACGGCAGGCTTTATTGTGGAAGAGCTTTATAAATCCGAGCGTTGTTCCAGTTGCCCACCATCAAATGAGTTGGTTGAAAGTATTCAGCGAGATGCCGGAACTGGAAAAATTTATATTCTGGCCTTTCACCTGGCTGCGCTTTTCGGTTTGAGCAAAGAAAAGATTTTACGAAACGAGACAACGCCTGTAAGCAGTTCGGGATTTGCTGTGGTCGAGCTTTTTACATCGGAGGGTTGTAACACATGCCCGCCAGCGGATGAGTTGGTTCAGAAAATTCAACGAGACGACGGAACCGGAAAGATTTATATTTTGGCCTTCCACGTTGACTATTGGGATCACCAGGGTTGGAAAGACAAGTTTAGTGAAAAGGAATATACAAACAGACAAATTCAATATGCGGGTTGGTTGAAACTCCAAACGATCTATACGCCTCAAATCGTAGTAAATGGAACAACAGAGTATGTGGGATCTGATAAACGTTCTGTTCTCAGAGCAATATCGACGGGCCTGGCTCAGGAAACTTCAACGAAATTGGAAATGAAGGCTTGGCTACAAGATGATCAAGTTCACGTCGAGTCTAAGACGGTTGTTGATGATAAGAACGCTGAACTCGTGATAGCTCTGATACAAAAATCAGCTCACGTTGATGTCCTGGCTGGTGAAAACATGGGCAGGAGCCTGTCCCATGTGCAAATTGTACGGAGGATGAACCGAATTCCCCTGGACGTAAATACCAAAACGGTCGTAGCCATGAAACCTCCCGTTGATTTTACGGGGAGGGGCTGGGAAATTATTGGCTTTGTACAGCAAACATCGAATGGACGGATTACTTCAGCAGGTAGATTCGATTTTGATTCAAAAGTTGTGTCATCTAAATAATTGAAAATATTAGTCTTAAATAGAAGCGCCACGAAGCCTTAAGTCAAAGAATAAATTCAATCCATATGCTTCCAATAATGCTTTATCTACAGGGTCTTTTTACGCCTCAGGAGCAACCGATACATTGGACTTTCGAAGTGAGGCGAACGACAATGACTGAAGCCACGGTTTATTTCAAGGCTTCCTTAGGTCACGGCTGGCACTTGTATTCGCAAGCGCTACCAGAAGGTGGTCCTGTAAAAACCACTTTTACTTTTGTTGATTCGGAATCATTTGTGTTGGTAGGCAAGGTTGTTGAGCCGAAACCAACTATTAAGTATGAAAAATATTCTGATATGAAAGTCAGCTACTTTGAAAATGCAGTGGTCTTTCAACAGGAAATCAAATTGAATGACGAACGCAGCGTTGTGAATGGGAGTATTCGATTTGCGGTTTGTAGCGAGCAGGTATGTCTTTCTCCGCAGACAATAGAATTTTCAATTAAAGTGGACTAAGATCATGAGGTACATCATAACTGTTACTCCATATACTGCTTCTGTATGCTCAGCTTTTTCATCTTAGACTTTAATGTAGTTGGTGGAATACCCAACAGTTCGGCTGCGCCTCCGGCACCCCATATTCTACCATTACATTTTTTCAGAACCGCTATTATATAGTCTCGCTCGTTTTCATGAATTGTCTTTGTCCGAAAATCCGTACTGTCACTTGAAATGTCCTTCGTTTGATTGGCCGGTAGTAAGATGTCTTCAATGGTCGTTCCTCTGGCAAGCAATACACCTCTTTCTATTACATTCTCCAATTCACGGATATTTCCAGGCCAACTATAGGCCATCATGTCCTTAATTGCTTTATCCGATAGTCCTGTTATTTTTTTTCCAGCTTTGCGATTGTAGATACTTATAAAATGAGCAGACAAGGCAGGTAAATCTTCGATTCGTTCTCTCAATGGTGGCAGTTCTATTGGAAAAACATTAAGGCGATAATATAAATCAAGTCTGAAGCGACCCTCTGCAACTTCCCTTTCTAATTTGCGGTTAGTGGCAGCAATGACCCGTACATCAACTTTAGTCACGTCTTTCGCGCCGATTCTTTCAATATATCTTTCCTGCAATACCCTTAACAATTTGACCTGGAGGTCCACTGGCATCTCGCCAATTTCATCCAAAAAAATAGTGCCTTTATCTGCCTTTTCAAATTTTCCTACTCGTTTGTCATGAGCCCCTGTGAAAGATCCTTTTTCATGCCCAAACAATTCTGACTCGATCAATGTGGATGGCAGCGTTGCACAATTGACCTTGACAAGTGGCCCATTTTTTCGCGGAGAAAGATTATGTATACAATCTGCGATGCGTTCCTTGCCTGTTCCACTTTCGCCCAAAATGAGTACAGAAGTATCCGAAGATGCTACTTGAGTAATAAGGTCAAATACATTTAATAGCAGGTGGCTGCTCCCGATAATTCCCTCGAATCCCGCGGTTCCCTGAATATTTCTGACAGGTTCGGAATATTTTGTTTTCAAAGAGGAACTACTTGTAAGTTCTTTCCGGACGCTTAACGCGCTTTCAACATCGGCAGTGATTGCTTTTTGTAAGCGGCTAAGTAATGCAAGGTGATTGGCATGATAGCCGTCTGATTTCCGGCTGTAGAAACAGAAGATAAAAAAAGCACCATTCGAAAGCGACAGAGGTATAGAAATGTATGAATTAACCTCGAATGTGTTTGAAAATAATTTATTCAGCGATTGTGTCTGGCACAGCTCCTCAAATTTATCTTCATTAAAAATCGATGCAGATGCGTCATACGGTGTCTTATTCGCTAGCGCTACAAGTTCTTTTATACTAAGCCGCGTAATATTCAACAACTCAGGAATACCAATCATTTGATATTCATCATATCCAATTCTCAAAAAACTTAAGCCCTGACTGGAATTGTCCTTGATGGCATTAAATCCTGCCGTGGCATAATCAAATGGGATGTATGGCTGGAGGGTTTTGCAAATATGTAGCACTCTTTGTTCCAGACTATCCGGATCGCCCCTATAAGCTGATAGTTTATCTTTTAAAATATTTTCTCTTTTTAAATCAGACTCCAGGCTGTGTTCATGTCTGTAATGTGCAATTTCCAGCGTAACCAGAAGATCCTTTTCTCTGAATGGTTTAACAAGAAAGCCATAGGGCTGAGTAGCTTTTGCCTGGTTCAGTACTTCTTCATTGGAGTTGGCGGACAGAAATACAAAAGCAATATTCTCTTCTCCCAATTCCCGGGCAAGATCAATTCCGGTTAGGTTCCCCTTCAGGAAAATATCCAGGAGTACAAGCCCTGGTTTTTCTTTTTTTATCATTTCCTGTGCAATGGGAACCGAACGCGCTATACCACAAACATCATAGCCGGCTTTCCGCAGCATGAGCTGGAGGTCATTAGCTTCTACAAACTGATCTTCGACGATGAGTACTTTTTTATTCACGTTTCAATCTTAAATTATTTGAAGCAAACGGTGTAGTTAGGGCGTCGGGATGGCTAACATCAGAGGAATGTGAAAATAGTAATTTTATTGTAGTGCTCATTGGTGTTTTATATGGAAAATTTCCTTGCAGGCCTTCGGCTATAAAACTTCAACCCAGTGAACTCGGCTTCCTGGTGGGCTTTGTCGCAGAAAAAGTACTAGTAAGCAAGCGCACGCTGAACCAATTTCAATCTGTACTTTCTCTATTTCAGATTCAAGCACAAAAATGACTGGTTCAGGAACAAGCTAGTCCGCTTGGCATGAATGACACTTGGAGTTCGCATAACGCGATAGATACTTTTATGATACAGTTCAAAGAATCTAAGAGGTAAATAAAACTGGAGAGGCTGACTTTAGCCCTGCTTCAGAATATTTGATTGTTTACACTGAAAGAGAAAAAAAATGAAAAGAGAAATGAAACTCGCAGTCTTTGCTTTGGCAACCGTTGTACTGGCATCGCTGATGATCAACGATACTGCCACGGCACCCCAGGTAGGGCCGGGGCGGACCGAGCTTCAACGACACGATCTCAGCGCTCCCGGACGAGAGGTTGTCCAGGTGCGCGTAGACATCGAGGCGGGAGTGGAGTATCCGAAACACATGCATCCGGGGGAAGAGATTGTCTATGTGCTAGAGGGGTCTCTGGAGTATCGGGTAGAGGGCAAACCGGCCGTGACGCTAAAGGACGGCGACGTCTTATTCATCCCAGCGGGAACGCTCCACTCGGTGAAAAACGTGGGCAGCAGCAGGGGAAGTGAGCTCGCCACTTATATTGTGGAAAAAAGGAGGCCACTCATAACACTAGTTAAATAGGCCTCCACAATCTCATTTACTATTATTTTCGGAGTATGGAATTATTAATCATAGAAAAATATGATAATGGAAACAAAGAGTTATGAGTTATGAGTGCGGGTGTGGGCAATGAGTGCGGTGTTGGTATAAGGATGGGGAGAGTGCGATCTCTTGGAATTTGTCGGTCACAACAACAACGAAGACGCCGCTTGGATTAACCCGGCACAACTCCGGCGTCTGTCAGTTGGCCACGTTTTAATATTATATATTTGATGCAAATGGTACGGCTCGGATATCAGATCGCTTAACAGCCGGATCATGTGCAAACGATATTTTTATTGTGGTACCATTGTTATTTTCAATGGAAAAACTTCCATCCAGGTCTTCACTTAATCCAGCTATCAAACTCATGCCCAGTGAACCGGGCTTCTTGTCATTAAGGTGAGAGGGGATTCCGATTCCATTATCTGAAATACTCAATAAGTAATTATTGGACGTAGTATTGAAAAGTGAAATGGATACTACACCACTCCGGCCCTCCGGGAATGCATACTTTATTGAATTGGTAATGGCTTCATTCAAGATCAGGCCAAGAGGAACAGCCTGGCTTACATCCAATTCAAGTGGTTCAATGGCAAACTCAAAAAGAATACGTTGCCTCGTGCCAAAACTGTCGCTCAGATAAGAAGTTAATTCACGGATATAAAATGACATATCAATAGAAGATACGTTATCGGCGTTGTACAATTTTTGATGAATAAGGGACATGGCGTGTACGCGGTGCTGGCTGTCATGAATGGCGGTGAGGGCGGCATCATTTTCGATATAGGCTGATTGAGAATTCAGCAGGCTCATCACAATCTGTAGATTGTTTTTAACGCGGTGGTGGATCTCCTTGGCCAGCCAATCTTTTTCATCTACTAAATGACGCAATGTAAAGTTTTGTTTTTCAATCTCTGTTTGCTGACTCTCGAGCTTTTTATTGGTTCGTTGTTTGAGCCTGGTATTGTACACCAACAAACCGACTATTATTAATAGAAGAGCTACACCGCCCAAAATCCAGTTACGGGTATATTTTGCCTGCAGTAACATAGTTTCCTGAAGTTGTTTTTCTTTTTGAAGTAATTTAATGTCGTTGTCTTTTTTTTCTGCGCCGTATTTTATATTCAGTTCATCGAATTTTTTCCGTTGTTCCATATTCTTATCAATGTCGGCAAAGTACTTGTATTGGATATAATTCTTCATGGCGGATTTATAGTCCCCTGCAATCGAGTCGAGTTTGAACAGCAGGTAGCTTTTTTCGGCATAGCCAACCATCGATTGACTGGAACGGGACATCGCTTTATTCACGAACAAACGGGCCGTTTTTAGATTTGATTTTGACAAATAGAATTGTGCTATTTCGAGATAAGTCTCCTCCAGTTCCTTGTATGGATCGAAGTCGGGATATTTGTTTGTCACTTCGAGAAACGCCATAAAATTTTCGTCTGCTAATCTGTAGTTGTTCACCTTGTCGTAACAGACACCTTTGATGGAGAATATCTGGGCTTGCTCCCATGGCGTTATCGGAGGGAATTCACTGGTAATATCCTGCATCATAGACAGCGATTCTTCAGGGCGATTCATCTCCCAGAGTAGTGAAGTCGCAAACAGTAAACTTTTGAACCAGAAAATCCGCGTCTCGTCGCTCCTGTTTTCAAGAGCTTTTTTGAAGGAGACCAATGCTTCTTCCTTCTTTTCAAAACCCCAATAGACCGCTCCCAGCCGCATATAAAACGTGCCTTGCATAGTAGAGAGACGGGACCATTTCATATTTTCAATCGCGGCATTGGCGTGTTCAAGAGCATCTAAATATTTTGCCTTTTGCAAGTCTACTAAAGACAGGTAATACTCAGCGAACAAAGAATGCCTGAATCCTATTGATTGTTGAATTTCTAAAATCCGGGTAAGATCTTTTTTATACAGGTCCATGTCATATATGCGGTGGTAGCTAGCGATCATCCACAGTATTTCGATTTCCTTTTCTTTCGATTGTAGTTGCTGATAGAGTACAATCGAATTATCTAAATACACCAAATCTGTTGAATCTATTTCGCGGTCTAATAGTGCCAAATGATGCCAGGAACTTGCTGTTATTTTTTTGTCACCTTCTTTTTGACTGGATGAAATCAAATGAAAATAAGTCCTTTTGCTTTCCCCAATATCTCCAATCTGGCGATAGTATTCTCCTAGTAGACCGAGGCATTCGTATCGTTTGTTTTTATTCTTTGCGGCGGAACTTATTCTTAGGGCATCCTGAATAAAATGATTCGCACTATCAAGATCTTTTTCGTGTGTTCCTGCTTTATGGAGAAACCAATTCGCCAGTTCGATCGACAATTGCAGTCGCATCTCTCCATCAAGGCCTTTCAAAAAATGAATTGCTTCTGGAATTTTGCCGGCATTGATCAGACCAGCGCCTGGGGAAGGAGATTCGTTATCGTCATCGTCGGTATACGCTAATAAAAAAGGCAGTCCTGTTACTTTGCATGCTATTAAAACTACACTATCGTGGTCCAAATTATTCTGCGTAATGAGATTGGTAAAGGTAGCGGTACTTCGAACCAACAACCTTTTTTGAGCACTGCTGTAGCTCCTTACTGTTTCTTCCCCGGTAAGCAGTTGGCTATGGAGATCAAAGCCTAAACAAACCAAAAGCGTTATCGTCAAACATTTCACCATGATCTAAACGATGATGAGGCAATTGAAAGGCCGGAAACATAATTCGTGAATGGAGATGCTGCTAGTTCACGAACTCATTTCGAAGGTACTATTTTATTTGGCTTTCAAAATCACCTTTGAGAACAAATATTCTATCATAACATACCGGGCATATACACGATCTTTTCATGATTAAAAATGCCTGCTTTAAGAAGAACTTAGTCTGTTCAACCTGGTTCGTGCTAGGAGAGTGCTTAATGGTGGAGATATTTTTACACATATAATTTCTAAATCTTAAAAATTAAAAAAATGAAAAAGAGTAAAAGTATCCTCGCCACAACCCTTGTGGTATGCGCCTTTTGGGTGCAATGCACATTGAGTAATGCGCAAAAGGCGTCTTCCGGAAAACCGGAATCAAAGGAAGCAATTCGCCCCTTCCCCAAATTTCATGCTTCACAAGCTGAGCTTGATGACTTGAAGCGCCGCGTCTTAGCGACCCGGTGGCCCGAAAAAGAACCTGTCAACGATCAAACGCAGGGTGTTCCGCTGGCGACCATGAAAGCACTTGCCAAGTATTGGGCTACAGAGTATGACTGGCGTAAGGTGGAAGCGAAAATCAATTCTTACCCAAATTTTATAACAGAAATTGACGGGCTTGATATTCATTTTATTCATGTTAAGTCAAAACATAAAAATGCGTTGCCGATCATCATCACACACGGATGGCCGGGCTCAATCATCGAGCAGATGAAGATCATAGATCCTCTTACCAATCCGACGGCGTATGGTGGAAAAGCGGAAGATGCATTTGATGTTGTAATCCCTTCTATGCCGGGCTACGGATTTTCAGGGAAGCCAAGCACTACCGGTTGGGGCCCGGACAAAATTGCTGATGCCTGGGTAACGCTGATGAAGCGTCTTGGATACGAGAAGTTTGTAGCGCAAGGCGGAGACTGGGGTGGGCTCATTACAGATGTAATGGCTATACGGTCACCTGAGAATTTATTGGGCATGGCCACAAATTTCCCCTGCACAGTTCCACCGGAAATCAACAATGCGGCTTTTGCAGGATTGCCTGCACCAGATGGTCTCTCAGCAGAGGAAAAAAAGGCTTACGATCAACTGAGCTTTTCCTACAAGCACGTTTCCTATGCCTTCATTATGGGATCGCGTCCACAGACATTGCTCGCCACGGCGGATTCGCCTGTCGGCCTCGCCGCTATATTTCTTGACCACGACCAACTTAGTTTGGCGATGATCTCACGTTCATTTGCCGGGAAGGCTGAAGGACTTACACGAGATGATGTTCTTGATAACATCACGCTGTGCTGGTTAACGAACACGGCGGTCTCCGGGTACCGTCTTTATTTGGAAAATAAACATGCCTTTGTAGCTCCATTCGGTGTCAACGTCCCGGTTGTCGTGAGCGCTTTCCCGGACGAACTCTATCAAGCTCCACGGAGTTGGGCGGAGAAAGCGTATCCCAAGATGATCTATTACAAGAAGCATAACAAGGGCGGTCACTTCGCCGCATGGGAACAACCCGAACTTCTCGTCAATGATCTGCGCGAAGGTTTTAGGTCTCTACGCAACTCGTCTCAAGGGAGCCATGGATCTGGAAGATAACATACAATTCAATCTGCCAACGCCAATGAAAGAAATTAGCGTAGACAGCTCTAGCACGCAACTAACCAGCGCGCAATCAATACTCGAATTCAGTAAACAACTTAAAGAATCTAAAACAATGACAAAGAGTAAAACGCCTATTGCCCCGGCGATAGAATCTCCAGAAGCAATCCGCCCCTTCCCCCAATTTCATGCTCCACAAGCTGAGCTTGATGATTTGAAGCGCCGGATATTGGCGACAAGGTGGCCTGAAAAAGAACCGGTCAACGATCAAACGCAGGGTACCCCGCTGGCGACAATGAAGGCACTTGCTGACTATTGGGCTACAGAGTATGATTGGCGTAAAGTGGAAGCAAGAATGAATGCTTTGCCCCAGTTTATAACAGAAATTGACGGGCTTGACATTCATTTTATTCACTTTCGTTCGAAGCATAAAAATGCGGTGCCGATAATCGTCACACATGGATGGCCTGGCTCGATCATTGAGCAAATGAAGATCATTGGTCCGCTCACAGATCCTACTGCTTACGGCGGAAAGGCTGAAGATGCTTTTGATGTTGTGATTCCATCCATACCTGGTTATGGATTTTCAGGGAAGCCAAGCACTACTGGCTGGGGTCCCTCCAAAATTGCTTATGCATGGGTAACATTGATGAAGCGTCTTGGATACGAGAAATTTTTTGCACAAGGCGGAGACTGGGGTGGACTAATCACGGATGTAATGGCTGTACAGTCACCGGATAATGTGCGAGGCATGGCCACAAATTTCCCCTGCACTGTTCCGCCAGAAATCAATAATGTGTGTTTTGCCGGATTGCCTGCGCCAGACGGTCTTTCCGCGGAGGAAAAACAAGCATTCGACCAATTGAGCTTTTCATACAAGCACGTTTCCTATGCTTTCATTATGGGATCACGTCCACAAACATTGCTCGCGACGGCGGATTCGCCCGTCGGCCTTGCCACGATGTTTCTTGACCACGACCAGCTTAGTTTGGCGCTCATATCACGCGCGTTTGCCGGCAAGTCTGAAGGACTAACACGAGATGATGTCCTCGACAACATCACGCTTACCTGGTTGACGAACACGGCGGTTTCCGGATACCGTCTCTATTGGGAAAATAAACATGCCTTTGTAGCTCCATTCGGTGTAAACGTTCCGGTTGTAGTGAGCGCCTTCCCTGATGAACTCTATCAAGCTCCCAAGAGTTGGGCAGAGAAGGCATATCCGAAAATGGTGTATTACAAGAAGCATAGCAAAGGGGGACACTTTGCTGCTTGGGAACAACCCGAGCTCCTAGTGGAAGATATCCGCGAAGGTTTCAAATCAATTCGTTGATCTTCAAGGGGAAGACAGCCGGAGGTTTGATAAGGGGACGCGATCGAAACATCGCGTCCCTTAGTTTTTTATTTAATGTCAACTTTCAGAACATACTTTCGCATTAATGAGGTTGATCGAAGCAACCGTTTTATTTCGTGGCCGATTCCACTGAGCGACGATATTCAGCGGTGTCTATGGGCGAAAAAAATTAAAAACACGTTTTTAATAGCCAATTACAGCAATTGATTGTCTGGCATATAAACTGTCAAGCAATCAGCATGGACAATAATTTAGGGAAATCAGTTGTTTTTATAACCGGCACATTTATCGGTAATAATTGCTGGGATGAGTGGAAGGAATATTTCCAGGGTGCAGGTTATAAATGTATGGCTCCTGCCTGGCCGTATAAGAATGCATCTCCTGAAGAACTGCGCAACAGGCATCCCGATTCAGCTGTTGCATCAAACAGGCTGGCTGATCTTACAGAGCACTTCGCAAGAATCATAGGGGCGTTACCCGAGAAACCAATTATGATTGGTCATTCTTTAGGCGGCCTCATCGTACAACTATTATTACAACGTGGGCTTGGGGCTGCTGGCATCGCGATGCATTCATTTCCTACAGGTGTATGCGGGTCAAAATTTGCTTTCTTAAAAGCTCTTTGGCGGACAATGGTGTTTTTTACATCAGCTCAAAAAACCTATATGATTTCTTACAGAAGATGGAAACAAACAATTGCCAATGGAATGACCTGCGAAGAACAGAAAGCATTGTTTTATAAATATGCGATACCCGAATCAAAGCTGATTGTCAGAGATGCTTTTAGACCGACGGAAAAAATTCATTTTGACAAGGAGCATGCTCCCTTGCTGTTTATTTCTGGTGGCTGTGATCAAGTCATTTCGCCTTCGATGAATTTTGACAACTACATAAATTATGAGACCAGTACTTCTATTACCGATTACAAAGACTTTAAAGGTCGTAATCATTTAGTTTTTGGGCACCCTGCATGGAGGGAGGAGGCAGATTTTATTCTACACTGGCTTCAGGGAATAGAATAAACCTTTTTGGCAACACCAAACTTTACAATGGAATTGTTTGACCAGGTAAAAACTCAATAAAAATGGAAATTCAAACCAATACAAACGACATGAATCCCGACAGATATCCGATGAAACCTTTGGGTAATGCAAATGCATTTGAAAAGATAGAAGATCTTAAAAACTTCTTTCAGAAGATTCGTTTTCTAAACCTGGATGACCTGTTGGAGAAACTGACAATGTCGGCGGGTAAAAAGAGTTTCCTGGTTTTTAAAAACAATAAATACGTCAATGTGCGTACCGAAAATATCGCACTCTTCTACGTTGAACATGAGTCATCAGTAATTATGTGTTTTGACAAGCAGGAGTATTTTGTAAATCATTCACTGGAGCAAATTCAAAACTCTTTATCCGAGAAACAATTTTTCAGACTAAACAGACAATACCTCATCAATTTTAATGCGATAAAAGAAGTGGAGCATTATTTCGCACGCAAACTGTTGGTAAATGTTATGGTGCCAGTCAAAGAGAAACTACTTGTTTCAAAAGAAAAAGTAACCAGTTTTTTACACTGGCTTGACAACAGATAAACTAAATTTATTTAACTACTGTCCAATAATTTATATCGAACATTAAAAATATTGAAGTTATGAATTGGCTAAAGATTGGTGATACGTTGATATTATTCTCGATTCGTTATTTACTTCGGCTGCAAGTCGGAGACACCGTAATATTAGTTTATCTGCGATCGCGTGTAGAGGCATTCCGGAAAAATTGGAACGTATTTCAAAAACATGGATTGGAGAGAGTTCAACACTAAGCAAGTGGCATGAATAATTTTGTTGCCGATCTGATCATCCAGAGAATTACCTTCGAAATGCAAGGGGGCGGCAACATTGTGGACCGACTTCACAAAAAAGGGTACACTGAAATTTTCGAAGTGTCGAACGATCTTTTGAAATGCGTGAGTAATGGTTATTACTATCAAATCAAGGATTTCAATATTGATGAACTGTATAACCTTGAAGATGTCTCTGGTACTCTAAAAGGATTGTGCCTTTTCGCGTTACGCCATCGTATTGAAGGGCAAAAGGGAATTTTTTTAGGTAATCTGACTGAATAGTTCGGAGGTGCCTTATTTATAACAGCGCCAGATGCGAAAAAAGATACCTTTTTCCAAGTGAGGTATCAGGCGCCGAAGCACCTCAAGCCCAAATCACACTACGAGCTAGAATGTAATTCATGATCCTACTCTTCCCGGTTATTTCCCTTGATTCTCGAAAGCAAATAGTCTAGTTTTGAAATAATATTTGCAACTGTTTGCATTGATTTACGAGGTGAGAGATTCGGTGCGTAGGTGACAAGGATGTGGTCGCAAAATGTTGTTTATAAGCTACTTGTGAAAAAATTACAAGTCCCGTACAGACTACACTAATTTTTAAGAACCGCTTTGGCACTATCAACAAAGCGGTTTCTTCATTTTACCCCTATCTAATCACCCCTACAAAGTTTATTTTAGTTAACCTGTGGTAAACCCATGGTAAAATCGTAAACAAAGTAAACAGGCTCTTGAAATTTTGACTATATTAGTAATAGTCGATGCTGATTCGAAACAGTAGATCGACACATGGAACCCCACGAAACTAAAAAGAGGGGGTTCCTTTTTTTATACCCGTTCCTTGCTTAGTATTTCAGCACATTGGAAAAATCCTCTGCCTATTCTAACGTATTCAATTGTCCATTTTTTTGCGTGATTAACACTCCACCACCATAATGATTAAAATCAATTTGATTCTAATCGTCAGGTTTATGCCTTTGTTGGTGACACCAACAAGGGCGTGGGATTTTGTTGTACTGGTGATCATCTCCTGTTTCATTGCTATTCCTATTGGCTATTATTTTATGAGCAGCTGGCTACAGAAATATGAATACAGCACTGAAATCTCCTGATGGATATTTTTGTTGACGTGCATGGGTGCCTTGGTAATCACACTGTTGACGGTGAGTTATCAGGCGGTAAAGGCGGCGTTGATGAACCCAGCGAAAAGTTTGAGGTCAGAGTAAACAATGTACGGCTTAGAGTTTTACCTGCAGTCTGTGTTTGCTAATCCCTAATGGCTTTCCACTCAAGTTGACCGGTGACTTGCTTCAAAGACAAAATAACGAGAACCATTCAACACCACATATAACTATTTGTCACTGTTGAGAAGTTCGCCTCTGGGTTTAGCTTAGATTTGTGTTTTCATGTTAGGCTCCAATCCTTGCTACCACTTACAAGTTCATTGATAAAATAGACTTAAAAGTGCGGCTATCTTGACAAGCGCAGAATCTATGTTTGAGAAATTACGTTCATTCCTCGAGCGCAGCGTCGTTATCACGGAAGAACAGTTTGAGCTTATTAAAACGCTGTTCATTCCAAAAGAGGTTAAGAAAGGGGAATTTCTTCTTCGGGAAGGAGAGATGACGAAATATGCTATGTTTGTTGCATCCGGTTGTTTGCGTACCTATACTATCGACAGTAAAGGGAAAGAACACATCCTTCAATTTTCACCGGAGAATTGGTGGACTGGAGATAGCAGCTTTACAAAAGGTGTTCCCGCTCAATGTTTTATTGATGCTCTTGAAGATTCTGAAATTTTGCTTTTTGAAACTGATTCCATCCAAAAAATAAACGAATATATTCCAAGATTTGCAGCTAATTATCAGGCTGCTTTGCAAAAAAGTCTTGTTGCCAAAAATCGGCGCATTGTCGCGTCATTGAGTGCTACAGCAGCGGAACGGTATAATGACTTTTTGAAAATCTATCCCTCGATTGCGCAACGGGTACCGCAGCACATGATTGCCTCTTACCTGGGCATTTCACCGGAAACATTAAGCCGCATTCGCAAGCAACAGTCACACAAACGATAATATTTCGACTACTGACTCCTTGAAACAACTAACCATTCAAAACCATGTTGAATTAATTTCCTGGACTGTTCTATGGAATAGCGCCTTATGTCAAGACGTGCTGAATTGACCCCAACTGCGCGAGTGTTGTCGGTGGACGAGGCGTGTAGTTCACTCGTGTCTTAAGACACGCAGATTCAACTACGAAGCACAAACGCTTACATTCCTTCTCGTAAGCTGTGACTTCTCACGCTTTACTCCCTGAACCTCAAAAAATTAGAGATTAACTGTCAGCATTAAGTTTTAACGAATTGATGCCCCTGCTTTTTTTACTTCGTTACGCAACCCATTTACTTTTAGCAATTCAGCAATGGTATTTAACAATTCAAGAGAGGCATCGATTTCTTCTTTTCTGGTGGCGACGCTTTCAATATTAAATCCAAAAGGAATGGATCTTTCCTGACAGTATTGGATCAGATCTTTGGCAATTGCAATGGCTATTTCAACAGAACGGCCAACAGGGTTTGCACTTACTTTAAGTTCTTCTTTTATATCTTCAGGAATGTGAATGCCTAACCATTCCATGAAATAAAGTGTTTTAGCGGAACCACATATGGTTAGAGTAAAAATAAGTGTAGGTATTTCCTGTTTCTTTTTCTGGCAGGCGACCACCAGGTCTTCCAGTATTTGTTTTGTGTACTCAACATTAAAAATACATTGCGATATGAAGTAAGAGACCCCGGAATCTAACTTATCAAGGATCCTTACGTCTTCATCCTTCAAAATAGCATGTCTTTCAGGAATGGTTACTGCCCCGATTACCGAGTGGTCCTCATGGTGTTCACGCCAGATTTCATAGGCTTCCTTAAGACTTGTTTTGACCTCATAATCAGGTGTTGGCAAACCTACAAATATGGGATGAAACCCATGCGTCTTCAGCCCCTGGAGCCATTGCGATAACTCGTCCTTTGTAAATTTTCCTGCCGTGCGATAGATTATTTTAGTAACGGCAAGACGTTGCAAATATTGGCTGGCATATTCAAACGGATCAAGCGCACTGGTAAAAGGGAATGGTCTTTCTTCCGGAGTCCTGGCCGATTCGTCCTGTACATCATAAATAACCAGCGCATCGATATCCAGTGAACTAAGAGTATTAAGGGTTTTTTCAGCTATCTCACTAACCTTTTCAACTGCGGTTTGTGCTTTTGGGGGTGTTATTCCATAGAGTAAAACTCCTGATTCTTTTCTTTTAATCTTCGCAAAGAACATGTAGTTCGGGGTTGTATAAAAAGTTAAAAATAGGAAATTATAGAATATATCTTAATGGGAGTTGTCGTGAGGCGAGTGCCTCACGTCCAGAATTGGCACGTGTTGTGGGCTGGACAGGGCAGGGTTCATTCGTGCCTTAAGTACGCACGTATCCTTATACAAGGCAGCTGATTCTCCGATTGGAAAAACACATGCTGGATTAAAAGGCGGAAACGGTCAAGACAAACCAGACAGCAGGGCTATGGGTACCGCAATGGATACTATTGTCAGGTATGGGTTGAATTTCAGAACAGATATTTTGGCAACATTCTTTTCGACACTTTGTAAAGTATCCGAATAATCATTTTTAGTGACTTTGCCTTTTCCATCATGTCGATAGATGTAACCAGTTATAGTTTCAGTGCTAACGGTCAGGATGTGAATCACCAGCGTTTGACCTGTCTTTAATTCGAACTTGTACCTTTCTCCCGGTTTTAGTTTTGATATGAAATCCAGGGTGACAGGCTCTTTTTTAGTAGGGCTTTTGTATGTAAAACAGGAGGATAATAATTGTGCGAGCAAAACCAGAATTAATAGTAGCTTCACCATAGGCAGTTTCATGTTTTTTGGTTTTTAGCTGAAGCAAGGTACAGTTCGCGCCATCATTCGGTTAACACGAATCATTCGATTCTTAGCTCTTTTCAACTGTTTTTCATTGATAGTTACAACCAAACCATGCCTTGAAGTGTCTAAAAGGAAAATGAAAAATGTATGAAATGTGTGGGTTATTTATTGGGCGCGCTACTCTTGTTGTCCTGTGAATCAAATGAGACAGGTACTTTTTACAGCGATTTGGGAGTGAATGTTTTAAAAGGACCACTCGAGTCCGTTTTAATCAGGGATGCAAGCGAAGGAATTTCGTTTGAGGTGAAAGTCTTAACAATTGAAGATAGTAGGTGCATGTCTGATGTTGTTTGTGTTCATGCTGGTTGGGCAACTGCAAGTTTTGAAATTCAGGGTGAAACGCCATTTGTACTTACTATCGGGGAGTCTAAAATATTTTCGATGAACGGCCAGTCATTAAAACTGATTTTGGTGGATGTTGTACCTTATCCAAGTACCACGAATCAGCACGAGAAGAAGGAAGCTGTCTTTATCATCACCAGATTGTAAACCTTAAAACGAGTAGTGGAATCAGGATGCGACTCCGTGGCTGCTGAATCGGGCGCTCATACTTTCGGTGGTGCAGCATCTACAGGCCACGTTAATCCCCACTCCTCCATCTGAGGATTGGTGAATACGGGCAAGGAATCATGGTCAAGAAGTTTATGCCTGGCTGCTATCCAGGACGTTAATCGCGAGCCATACATGTTCTTCAGCCGCGTAGGATTGAGCTCACAGATCTTTCCCCAATGAAACGTAAAGGGTATTTGCTCCTGTTCAAGGGCGTGCCACACCGCTCCAAAAAAAGAATCTGTTTTATCAGAGAAAACGCCGTCCAATTCCACCACACACGTAACAGGGCTAAACCGCGTAAAGCCTAATGTCGCACTTGTTGCCTTGACGTACCGGAACGCAAATACACCTGCAAAACAATGGATATCATTAAGTTTTAAAAGTAACTCCTTAACGGCTACCACCTGGTTTAAAGCAATACCGATGGCAGCACTCAGCACTTTTCCCCGGGTGGTAGTGTTCGTAAATATTTCGCCTAACGTTCCGAGTTGATTTGCATACAGTTTATACGACGCCCCAACCAGTTGATTGACCAAAAATCCTGTTGTGCCGGGAAGTACCTGAGATAAGAGCCCAATGAACGCCGGTGCATCATCTCCGGGACTAAGGCCACCGCTGTTGTTTACCGGAGATTCATAATTGGTATGGTATGACCTCTTGTACATGATGTTTATATAGGCTCCCCCGGAGAGATCATAAGGATTGAAAAGGGCCTGGAAGTGGAAGGGTTTTTGGTTGCCATGGGGTAGGGGAGCATGGAAAAAATTCAATGTTGCCATGAGTTTATCCAGTGCGGCGTTAGTGGGTACTCGCATGCGATGACACTCCAAAAGGTAAATGCTCTCCGTCTCCAGCATCACCCCATGGATGAATCCGAAGCTGCCGAAACTTACCAGGGCGGCATTGAAAAGATCATCGTCCTGAATCAGTTCAGCATGCAGCTTGTCAACCAGCATCGCGGAGGCAACCGGGTAGCTCTTCCGTTCCAACCAAACATGCCGCGCCGGCCCCACAACAATATGGAGGCCAACAATAAAATCAGGAATGGCTCCAAAATCAAATGCCGAGCCATGCGTTCCGGTCGACATAGCGCCAACAATCGTTTGACCGTTACTGGCTCCGCATGTTTTCAATGCGCGTAATTTCTTTTTTAAGAATGCATTCAACTCTTGGATTGAATTTCCACACTGCGCAAAAAGGAGATCTTCCGGGTGCCCTGTATATTCCGTGGACACACTTGCCGGGGATAAGGTAAAGACCGTATTCAATCCTTTTGTATTTAACATTCTCCCGGGAGTTGTAGCAATCCGGGTCCATGACCATCCGCCGCCCAATGCGCGAAGACTTTTTTGATCAGCGATAGCAAGGCGTATTTCATTTTGTATAGCAACAGTCATGGTGTTATAGTCGGCCAGCGCATCACCTGTACCTGCGTTCCACATATCGTACAGATCATCGATCTGCTGGCTGAATGTTATGTGGCGGTTCTCCCATGTTTTAGAACCCGTTTTTATGATGAGCGACTCAGTAGGCATTTCATTAAACTTAAAAGCTCACAGATTGGATTTAATTATAATTCACCTTGGCTCAATGAGAATTAAAATCGAAACCCATCATACCTTCGATCTAAGGAGACTATGATGGGGTGATGAAGGTACTAATCTTTAGTATTCAGGCAATGAATTGCTGTGTATAAAATTTCTGAAATCAGGATTCCTTTTTGGACCGTTCGATCTCCCACTTATCTATAAATGAAATGGCCTCTTCGTCCGTAAGGTTGTCAAAGTGTTCGTAACCTTGTGAAACGGCATAAAAGAAATCCGGTATTCCAAGAATAACTACGTCATCGACCAACTTACGAAGGTGATAGTCCATGCGCTGACCAGCAATCGGAACAGCGACAATGATTTTACCAGCTTTCTTTTTCCTGCAGAGTGCCATGGCAGCAAATAACGTATAGCCGGTGGCAATTCCATCATCGGTAAGGATCACCGTTCTGCCTTTCAACTTCGGTAGTGTCTTACCTTTCCTAAGCATTTTAATTCTTCTGCTGATTTCCTGCTCCTCTTGTTCAATGATTGCATTAATTTCATCATCGGAGACAATTTGACCAGCATCTTCAGAAATATAAACACTTCCATCTTCTGCAACAGCCCCAAATGCAGCTTCGGGATTCGAAGGGTACCCAAGTTTTCTGGTGATGATCAGTGAAAGATCTGCATTCAGCTGGTGGGCGACATAGTAGGCAATTTCCACTCCGCCCCTTGGTATACCAAGGACTAGCAGGTCTTTATCGCGACAGCCAGCGAGCGCAACGCCTAACTTCTCCCCGGCGTCTTTTCGATCAATAAACATTGTTTATAAATGCCGATAAAGCATTTCACTTTGAATTACCTGACCTCCGGAATATAGGATTTCACCTTTTGCTTTTTCAAAACCTTTAGGGTCAATGGCACGGGTCGCATCTTCAATGATAAAGGTTTCAAAATTTTCTTTCAGTGCATCTTTGGCTGTATAAAATACACAGTAGTCGGCTGCAAGACCGCACACATAAACTTTTTGCGTTTTGTGTTCACGCAGGTATCCGGCAAGACCTGTTGATTTTTTGTATCCATTGTCATAGAACCCGCTATAGCTGTCAATTTCAGGATCCATTCCTTTTCTGAAAATTCCCTCCACTTTGTTCAAATTCAGTTGGCTACAAAATGCTGCGCCTGTTGAGCCTTGTATGCAATGGTCTGGCCATAAAACCTGCTCCAGTCCATGAAGCATGATCTTTTCAAATAGCTTTTTACCCACATGATTGGACGCAAAACTTTTATGATTTTTGGGATGCCAATCCTGTGTTGCAACGACAAGGCTAAAAGAATTCTGAAGCTCATTCACCAACGGAATGATTTGATCACCACTCGGGACTGCCAGCCTGCCGCCAGGAATAAAATCGTTCTGGATATCTACAAGGATGAGAGCGTTCATGCGTTATCTTTTATATTGGTTTTTTAATTGATTTCTTTCATCGCGTAATTTCTCGCTTATTCCGACTTTGTAAATGTGCGGATTGTTAAAGCGTTTGTGTTCTTCTGGAACCATTTTTAACCGTTTCTGACAATACGCTGCTATCTCCTTTAAAGAAGGATGTTTATCCAGGATCTTTCCGTTCTCCATTACTTTATGCAGCAGCGCCTCTTGCTTTAGTTCTGTTAGATTTAAGGACTTGTCAGGTTCTGATGGATGATACATGATGACTGGGTCTTTATCATCATCGCATGTAATTACATCCGCGCCAAAAAATGTTCCGGCTTCATTCAATATTCTGGAGACCTGTTTTTTGTCCGGGAGTGTGATCTTTTTGAGGTTCTCTGATAATTTTATTCTTGGTTTTCCATCTGCGTAAGCAAGTTTATAAACGCCATCCAGTGCAGCATCGGGTGGACCTGTTACGAGACTTGTGCCAACGCCAAAGACGTCAATGGGCGCCTGCTGATCCACCAGACTTTTTATAACCCATTCGTCCAGCTGGTTTGAGGCCGTAATTTTTACATTGTGCAAACCGGCAGCATCAAGCATTTTCCTTGTTTGTTTTGACAGGTAAGCAAGGTCTCCGCTATCCAGCCGGACGCCTTGAAGCGGATGGGATTGTTGTTCCATTTCCCTGGCAACGGTAATCGCATTCGGAACGCCTGATTTCAGCGTATCATAGGTGTCGACCAGCAGCACGCAGTGTTCAGGTCTGTGTGCGGCAAAGTCCCGGAAAGCAGATAACTCATTATCGTAGCTTTGAATAAAAGAGTGCGCCATCGTTCCCACCGTAGGAATATCGAAATCACACGCAGCCTTTACGTTACTCGTTGCGTTAAAACCCCCGACAATGGAGGCCCGTGTTGCGTGATAACCGCCCACACCCTGTGCCCGGCGCAGACCAAAATCGCTAAGGATTCTGTTGCCTGCCACGGATCGCATACGTGCCGCTTTGGTAGCAATCAGGGATTGAAAATTCAACAGGTTAAGCAAGAGCGTTTCAACAATTTGCGCTTCGAGTATGTTGCCTTCAACTCTCACCAGCGGCTCGTTTGGAAACACGATTTCTCCTTCATTTGCAGCCCGTATGGTACCCTGGAAACGGAAGTTTTCGAGACTGTTGGCGAACCGGGCATTGAGCCCAATATCCTTTAGGTAATCTATGTCCTCCTTGGTGAAATGCAATTCCTCCAGGATCTCAAGCAGATCTGCTAATCCTGCGAAGACTGTATATCCTCCTTCAAAAGGAAGTTTCCTGAAAAAGTAATCGAACACTGCTTTGTAATGACTCTTTCCAGTTAAATAATATACTTGAGCCATGGTGAGCTGGTAAAGGTCAGTATAAGTTCCTGTTATGGAGAAATTTTTCATGCTATAATCGTTTAAGGAATTCGTATTTTCCAGTTCTCCCTTAGAAAGATAATAGGTTTTGGTTATGATGTGCGTATATGCTGTTGATTTAAATCTCCTTTCGGGATGATTTTTGTTATTCTTTATCATTCATAGTTGGATTACTTTGTGTTTATGAATGAATAGTGATGCGCGTTTTTGCACCCCATAAGAGCCAAATTTTCGGTGAACGGATTGTTGCTTCACTGGATCGGTCGCTTGATGCACACGAAGAACGAAACTTCGACGATGGAGAACATAAGACACGCCCGCTGGTAAGTGTCCGTGATGAAGATGTATACCTAATTCATTCTTTGTATGCGGATGAAGGACAGACCGTTAATGACAAGTTGTGCAAACTTTTGTTTTTCATTGCAACACTCAAGGATGCCGGTGCAGCACGTGTCACCGCCGTTGTACCCTATTTATGTTATGCGCGCAAGGATCGCAGAACCAAAGCACGAGACCCTGTTACACTTCGTTATGTGGCCTCTCTTTTTGAAGCCATGAATCTTGACAGGATTGTCGTTATGGATGTGCACAATCTTCAGGCATTTCAAAACGCATTTCGATGCCGGAGTGAACACCTGGAGGCACAGAATCTGTTTGTCAGTTATTTTCAAGGCGTTTTTCAGTCGGATGAAAAAGTTGTTGTAATGTCTCCGGATATCGGTGGTGTGAAACGCGCAGAACAATTCCGGGATAAGTTAGCAAAAGCACTGTCAACACCTGTTGATTTTGCTTTCATGGAAAAACTGCGGAGTAAGGGTGTCGTTAGCGGAGAGGCTGTCGTGGGCGATGTGAAGGGCAAGGTCGTAATTATTTTAGACGACTTGATAAGTAGTGGCACCACAATGGCCAGGGCAGCAGTTGCCTGTGATAAACTGGGAGCATCTGGCGTTTATGCAGTGGCTACACACGGTGCATTCTTGCCAGCGGCGAATGAAGCGCTCAAGGAAAATGCTTTGCTCAAAGTCGTAGTTACCAATACCATTCAGGCAGGAAGGTTAAATAAAACACCTGCAAGCGAAAAATTAGTGGTGCTGGATGTCGCTCCGCTATTTGCTGAAGCCATTCGGAGACTGAATTCCGGAGGTTCACTGGTTTCTTTAATGGATCTTGAATAACATGTTATGATCAATGAAACAACCCTCCTGCACGACAATGTACATTCCCTGGAAAAGAAAGTGGAATTTCTCAGGCACCCTGAATCTTATCCTGATGCTACCCGTGTTGTGGCACTGGAAACGCACATGTCGTGGGTCTTTCTCACAGATGAGTACGCTTACAAATTAAAAAAACCTGTGCAGTACGACTTTTTGGATTTCACAACCCTTGAAGCCCGATATAAATATTGCATGGAAGAGGCAGTTATTAATAAGCCCTTGGGGGGAGGTACTTATCTCAGTGTTATACCTCTTAAAACCAAGGACGGATTGTTGCAATTAAACGGGCAAGGTGAAACCATTGATTGGTTGGTTAAAATGAAGCGTCTTCCTGAGGAACATATGCTTCATACGGCTATTATGAAAGGCACGCTGAGGAACGATTGGGTACAGCAAGCCGCGGAAATGCTGGTTGACTTCTACCTTGTATCATTACCGGCTAAAACAGATTCGCAACACTACAGGCAACAGATAATAAAGGACATCGAGCGGAATAGTGAGGAACTGCTTCGTGATGAGTTTAATCTCCCGGATTCGGTGATCATCAGCATTACAACGGACTTGCTTCATTTTGCTATAAAATATGCTGACCTTTTTGATCAACGGATAAAGGATGGAAGAATCGTTGACTGTCATGGAGACCTGAGACCTGAGCACATTTGTCTGGCTCCGAAACCTGTTATTATTGACCGGGTAGAATTCAATAGAGAATTAAGAATAATGGATGTTGCCGAGGAGCTCTCTTTTCTGGCGCTAGAGTGCGAGATGCTTATGTCCCCTGCCACCGGACAGTTGTTCATCAACAGTTACCACTGGAAAAGCCGCGATAAAATACCTGAGATGTTGATTTGTTTTTATAAAGCTAAACGAGCTCTTCTCCGGGCAAAGCTTTCTATTCATCATTTGCTTGAAAAAAAATATCTCATGGATGAGCAAAAGTGGAAAAGCCGTTGTGAGGCTTATCTGAAGGCGGCCGCTATGTATTGTGGGCAGCTTCCGAAATAATGTCAGAACCTTCAATCAATAACTGTTAATAATATGACCCCAAAGACACAAAAAATTCCAGCCAAGATATCCGATTATATTGCGGATCATTTTAGAGAAGATTTTCTATTTGAAGTGAAAGCCGTCAAACAAATAGGAGGGCATGTGTATTATATGATTGAGGTTTCAAAAGACAATTATGTTCATTCCCTAAGATTCAATGAAGATGGAGATCTTGTAAAGGAAGAGGCGGATCAGGCTTTCCCGCAAGACATACACGATGAGCAGACTTTTGAGGACGTTCCTGAATAATTCGATTTGTGGTTACCCTGGCAAGTAGTCGCAGGTACTATTTACACTGATGCGGACTGTACTCCTTCTCTCATTTATCCATAAATGCTAATCGGAAATAGAAATGATTTTGATCCTATTGGATACAAGACATTTGGCAGGGTATCGGAGCTAAAATGTCCCAGGTGATTTTTTTCAGTATAAGGCATGACAACGATCAGGTAATTCCTGATAAAATGTATTCACTTTAACACTATTCATCAATACGTTAATGGAATCGCTCTTTCATTTCTTCAAGGACATAAATCCTCTTTATGCTGCACTTATAGCTACGCATTTCACCTGGGGACTTACGGCGCTCGGAGCCTCTGTGGTTTTTTTCTTCACTAAAATGAATCGTGGGGTATTTGATACGATGCTTGGATTTACAGGTGGCATTATGGTGGCGGCAAGCTTTTGGTCGCTACTTTCGCCGGCAATAAACATGTCGGAAGATCTAGGGGTGCCACAATGGTTTCCGGCTGCATCCGGATTTTTTGCTGGTGCGATATTCCTTTATGCACTCGACAAGTTGCTTCCCCATCTCCACATTAACTTTCAAGTTATCGAATCAGAAGGTGTTAAAACGAATTTGCAAAGCACTACACTGTTGGTATTGGCAATAACACTGCATAATATCCCGGAAGGTTTGGCGGTGGGCATTGCATTTGGTGCAGTAGCTTCAAATTTACCCGGTACTGAAATCGGAGGTGCAATTGCCCTGGCCATTGGCATTGGACTTCAAAATTTTCCGGAGGGAACAGCTGTTGCCGTACCGTTGCGGAGAGATGGACTAAGTCGTTTAAAAAGCTTTTGGTGGGGACAGTTATCTGCTGCGGTTGAACCTGTGGCAGGTGTTGTTGGTGCGGCCTTTGTGATTTATGCTACTCCGATCCTTCCCTATGCCCTGGCTTTTGCAGCAGGGGCTATGATTTATGTAGTTGTGGAAGAGGTAATACCGGAGACACAACGTGATAAATATACCGATTTTGCCACACTTGGCTTTATCGGCGGGTTTATCGTTATGATGGTATTGGATGTAAGCCTTGGGTAACGATATACTTTTCTGGAACACCATAATGTTTGAGCGCCACATGGTCAAGGTTATCATAAACGGGAAAGCGTATTCCTTCGAGGAAGGTAAAAGTATACTGGATGTGCTGAAGGTCATTCAAGTGCATGTTCCCACGTTGTGCTATGACGAAAGATTACCGGCTGCTCATTCCTGCCGAACATGTCTTGTTAAAGTGAATGAAGATCCAAAGCTGCTTCCATCGTGTATGACCAGGATTGCAAACGGAATGAAGATAGAAACTCATCTTCCGGAGATTGAGGAGTATAGAAAAGGAATTCTACGAATGATGGCAGAAGAGTATCCCGTCTCAACCGTACGCGCTTATCCGGAAAAAGAATTCCACCATTGGCTGAATTATTATGGACTGACGAATGAAATGAAAGACAATCCTTGCGGATCAATTGATCATTCCCATCCGTATATGGATGTAGATATGTCCCGATGTATTTCCTGTTTCAGGTGCGTAAGGATTTGTAATAAACTTCAGGGACAGTTTGTGTGGCACGTCATTAATCGTGGTGATCGACTGAAAGTAATCTCTGATTCAAAAGATTCATTTAATAACAGTTCATGTGTTAGTTGCGGAGCCTGTGCCGACACATGCCCCACGGGCGCCATCGAAGATAAAAATGTCATCCGATATGGATTGCCGGCGCATACGGTAAGAACGGTATGCGCTTACTGCGGAGTTGGCTGTGAAATTGAAGTTGGTGTAAAGAATAACACAATTACTGGAATACATGCCGCGGTGGATTCACCAGTTAACCGAGGACACCTCTGCGTGAAGGGACGTTATGCCTGGGAGTATTCCGTTTCCAGCGACAGAATTACCCATCCCATGATTCGCAGGAACGGTGAATGGGAGGTCACTTCATGGGAGGAAGCCTTACATTATTGTTCCCAACGATTACAGGAAATGGTTGGTCAGCATGGACCGGATAGCATCGGTATACTGGGATCAGCGAGGGCTACCAATGAGGACAATTATCTGATTCAAAAGTTTGCCCGGACCGTGATTGGAACCAATAACGTAGATTGTTGTGCCAGAGTTTGCCATCAGCCAACCGCCAAAGCAATGAGTTTGATACTTGGAACAGGCGCTGCGACCAATTCATTTAATGACATTGAAAAGGCGAAGACCTTTTTGTTAGCGGGAACAAACACCTGTGAAAATCACCCGATCGTCGGAGCCAGGATAAAGCAAATGGCTCGTAAGGGTGCGAACCTCATTGTAGTCGATCCGCGAAAAACCGAATTTACGCAGTACGCTAAATTTCATCTCCAGTTGAAGGCAGGAACAAACATTCCGCTTTTTAATGCAATGGCTCAAGTCATTATAGAAGAAGGGTTGTACGATCACCAGTTTATTGAGGAAAGGATTGAAGGGTGGGAAGAATATAAAAGAGTCATACAGGAATGGACTCCGGAAAGGGCTTCGAAAATCTGCAGGGTTCATCCGCGTCTTATCCGAGGGGCCAGTCGGATGTATGCCAACAATACTCCTTCCATTTGTTTTCATGGTCTTGGAATAACTGAACATACTCAGGGAACGGAAGGAGTCATGGCACTGGTAAATCTCGCGCTGCTTACCGGTAATATTGGAAAACCAGGCACTGGAATCAATCCGCTGCGAGGGCAGAATAACGTTCAGGGATCGTCTGCCATGGGATGTGACCCTTCCGTTTATACTGGGATGGCCCCGGTAGAAAAGGAGAAGTCGCGATTTGAGAAATTATGGCAAACCTTATTGCCAGGTAACCGGGGACTAAATCTTCCGGAAATGCTGGAGGCTGCAAGGAAGGGCAAATTAAAATCAATGTGGATAGTCGGGTATGATGTTTCATTTACAATGCCTGATGCCAACCGTACAGAAGAGGCCTTAAGAAACCTGGATTTTATGGTTATCCAGGATATGTTCATGAATGAAACCGCGCAAAAATTTGCCGATGTTTTTCTTCCGGTCGCAACCTCCTTTGAAAAAGAGGGCACGTTTATGAACTCCGAGCGGCGAATACAAAAATTAAGAAAGGTAATATCTCCTCCTGCAGGGGTTATGGCTGATTGGGAGATTATTTGTCGTATGGCCGAGGTAATGGGAAAGAAAGACCTGTTCGTTTTTTCATCGACCCAGGAAATTTGGAATGAGGTGAGAAAAGCTTGGCATGCAGTTTATGGAATAACATATGAAAGACTGGATCCTTCTGGCTTACAATGGCCTTGCCCTACGATTGATCATGCTGGAACAGAAATTCTGCATCAGGACACTTTCACCATAGGCAGTAGGGCCAGGCTTAGGCCGCTGGATTATACTCCTACACGCGAACAGGTATCAGCACTTTATCCACTCATTTTGATAACCGGTCGAGAGCTCTATCATTTTAATGCCGGAACGATGACCTACAGAACGCCAAACAAGGATATACTGAATACCGATTTCCTGCACATTCATCCGCATGATGCTTATCATATAGGGTTGGAGGAAAATGAGTTGGCTAACATCGTTAGCATTTACGGCGAAACGGCGCTACCGGTTGTGATAGATCCTTCCGTTAGAAAAGGAGAGTTGTTTGCTACGTTCAATAATAAGGATGTGTTCATCAATAAAGTGACAAGCCCATTGAATGACAACTATGTGCAAACACCTGAATACAAGATCACTGCTGTGCGGGTGGAAAAAATGAGTGCTAAATAAAATTCAACGTTATTTCTTTACACGCGCTCCAATGTAAGTCAACAGCTCCTTAAGGGTTGAGATTTTCCCATAATCTTCTTCTGGAGTCTGGATGGAGAACTTTTCATCCATGCCAATAATAAATTGCAGGTAGTCAAAGGAGTCGATCGCTAACGTTTGACGAATGTTATCATCGGACTTAAGTCTTTCTGGCTCGGTATCGGGCGCAATATTTTTTAATAGCAGGAGCAAGGCCTGTTTGATCTCTTCTTCGTTCATAATTGGTCCGGTTGTTTCAAATAGTTATTTACGGCCGTGAGGAACAGTTTACCTGTATTTCCGTCTGTGGCCCGATGGTCTGCAGCTAGACTTACGGTTAGTACAGGCCTGACATCTAGCATACCTTTTTCAGCCCAGGGTTGTTCTGTAATACCACCAAAACCTATTAACGCAACTTGCGGTGGATAGATAACTCCGAAAACTGTTTCAACGGCGCCATCGCCAATATTGGTAATGGTAATGGTGGAGTCCGCCAGTTCGGAGCTGCGTAATTTCAATGCCCTTGCCCGTGGTATGATATCTGAAAGTGTTTTCATCAGTTCATCTACTGATTTCTTTCCGGCATCATGGATAGCCGGAACGATAATTCCGCCTGTGCGAAGGGAGACGACAAAACCAATATGAATATCTTTTTTCAGTTGCAGGCCATTGTTCCACCAGGCGTTTAGATCAGGAACATCTTTTAATGCTTTGGCGACAGCTTTAATGAGCAGCACTACCGGAAGCAACCGATCTTTTACGGATCGCTGCTTATTCAATTCTTCCAACCAGGTAAGGGCACGGCGCATATCTACCTTTGTTTGAAGATAGTAATGCGGTATTTCACGATTGGACTTGCTCATGGCGGCCGCCACAGCCATGCGTATGTTTTCAGTAATAGACTTTTCTGGTAAAGCCTCCGGCGCAGATTTTTCAACCACTGCCTTTTCTACGTCCTCTCGTGTGACAGCTCCTCCCGGTCCACTTCCCTTGACTTTTGAAAGGTCAATTCCCTTTTCAGTAGCTAATTTTTTTGCCAGGGGGGATGCTCTTATGTGATGAACTGCGGCTAGCTCAATTTTTTCTTTTATCGATTTTCTTTCCGTAATCTTTGCTTCTTTCTTTTCGGCGACCATCTCACGGAAAGGTTCAATGCCCCCAGCTCTTGTTTCGTCTGCCGTTAGAATGTAGGTCATGAGCGTTCCCACCGGAACTTTGTCATCAACCTTTATTAAAAGTTCTCCAACAATACCTTCATCAAATACCTCAACTTCAATAAGGCCTTTTTGCGTTTCCACTTCGGCCACGATGTCGCCACGGTTCACACGGTCGCCGGGTTTCACTCTCCATTCTCGGAGGAAACCACTTTCCATATCGGCCCCCAGACTTGGCATTCGGAACTCAATCATGCTGTAAAAGTTTTTTAGTGGCGTTTACAATTTGATCCTTCTGCGGTATCGAAGCATCCTCAAGATGCTTAGCATAGGGGATGGGTACCTCGATGCCGCATAATCGTTGAACGGGTGCATCCAATTCGTAAAAACACTTCTCCATGATTCGCGCACTGACTTCCGAAGAAATACTTACAGACCGCCATGCTTCCTCTATGATCAATGCACGGTGGGTCTTTGTAACTGAGTCGATGATTGTTTTTTCGTCCAGTGGTCTGAGTACTCGTAGGTCAACCACTTCCGCATCAATTCCTGCCTGGGCTAATTCAGCTGCAGCCATTAATGATTTGTAGACGCCTGCCCCATAGGTGATAATCGAAATGTCTTTTCCTGCCCTTCGTATTTTTGCATGCTTAATGTCCACCGGTTGAATATTCTCCGCTATTTCGTCTTCGAGATTGAGCATTGCTGTATATTCAAAAAGGATGACAGGATCGGGATCTTGAAGGGCAGTAATCAACATCATTCGCGCATCTTCATGCGTACCTACTGAAAGTACTTTTAATCCGGGAATAT
>Ga0184629_10000081_pt1 | contig 36454 bp, 35 predicted proteins | sample PLM4_32_b1_FD_133158 | JGI IMG/M metagenome (GOLD analysis project Ga0184629, IMG submission 133158) | Groundwater sediment microbial communities from an aquifer in East River, Colorado, USA - PLM4_32_b1 | ecosystem: Environmental > Terrestrial > Soil > Riparian zone | place: USA: East River...
CCGTAATCGAATTGCATCCTGCAAACCCGTTAATCTTCCTGGCGTCGCCGTTGGCGGTCAATATAAAATGGACCTCCTTTGCACCTTCCGGGGTGATGATTGGATTACCATTCATTTCAGAAAGTTTCCAACGGGTATTTTCAAGTGTCGTGAGAGTTTTGTTTGTGTTGGTGGGCTTACAGTGAATGCAAGTAAGGAGCAGGAAAGAAATTAATTGGAGCTTTTTGATCGCATTCATGTTGTTGCGGTAATAAAATGACACGACATGAACGTTCATAAGTCTCTGATCCAAATGTTGCGATAACTTACAGGGTTTCCATGATCTTGAAGACGGATTGATCCGGTTTCATAAGCTTTATATACGGGAAATCCAATGTATTCCGTAGGTCCCCAAAGGGCCACATGATTTAGTGGTAAGACACCATTATGAACAACTGTCACGTACGCCGCCGCAATGACACGCCCTTCTTTATTAAAGTAGGGAGCTGTATAAATGATATCATAAACCTGCCACTCTCCTGGCTTCTTACAGGCGTTTACTAATGGAATGTGCTGCTTATAGATGGAGCTGGCTTGACCATTCGCATAGGTTTTGTTATTGTAATTATCCAGTACTTGAACCTCGTACCGCTCTTGTAGAAATATACCACTATTACCACGGCCTTGTCCCGTTTGATTTGCGTTTACTTCGGAAGGCGAATGCCATTCAATGTGCAATTGAAAATCGCTGAACTCTTTTTTGGTCTTAATGTCTTTGGTGCCGGCCGCCACTGTAAAGGCTCCATCTTTTACTATCCATTTAGGAGCTGTTCCGTCAACACTGACCCACTGGTCAAGTGTTTTTCCATCGAAGAGTACTAAAGCATCCGATGGGGCATCGGTGGGTTTATCCCCGGGTGTAATGATGCGTGGTTGTGGTTCCCAGATTTCGGATGATTCAGGTGTTTTTTTGTTTTCAGTTTGTGCGCAGGCAACTCCACAGAACATGGAGGCGCAAAGTGTCAGAAGCAAAAGGGACTTAATGGTTTTCAGCATAATCTATTAATTAAAAATCATTGGCAATGTCGTCTACTTTTTTGTTCTTATCTTCCTTCATGATCTTGTGCAGGCCATAAGAGATATAGATCATTTCAAGTCGATTTCTTCCTTCCGATTGGAATTTGAGGATAAGATTATCGGTCTTCCAGAAGTATGTATCGTTCTTCACATCATAGTCTGCTTTTCCATAAAGAGACTCCAGGGCTTTCATCAATCGTGGATCTTTGTTTGCCACCACCCTGATTTCGTAAATAAGATCCTTATAAGTTTTTAATTCTACTTTGTTGATTTTGACCTCTCCGATTTTTTCATAGTCCGGGTGTTCGACGAGATAAAGTTTTGCCGGATATTCATCCTTTTCTTTAAAGTCTTTCAGCAGTTTAAAACCCTTGACTGAATCGATAGGATATCCCAATTTAATATCCTTAAAACCATTTCGTTTGTCAAGTTCAGCGAGATCCTGGCTGAAGCACCTTGCACTGATAACCGTAAAGAGCAACACGAATTTTAGCATGCTAGATCAATTTATAAACTTAAAAGAAATAGAAACCTTAACCCTATCCCAAAGAATCAAAAGGTCTGCCGTATCATTTCGCTGGTCAAATTTCATCGTAAATTGTTCATATACCTCTCCATTTAAAGATTGTACGGGTACATCAAATCGCATCTCGTCGAGTTTGGAATTGTAGTTATATGCGCCCCATAAGCCGACATCATTATTGATAATGATCGTCCACTTTTCTTTCTCCGGGATTGTAAATATAGAGTAGGTGCCAGCCTTTAAAAGAGAGCCATTAAGCTGAATATTTTTGGTAAGGGTGATTTCAGAAGCCTCGTTGGCCCCCGTTCTCCATACTTGACCGTAGGGAACAAGTTTCCCAAAAATTTCGCGGCCACGTTTTTGAGGCTGCGAGTACGTGATCTTTATGTACGCATCTTTATACCGCATGGAAATTAATGCCAATGGACTCGGCCGTTTCGTGTCAGGCTCCTGAGCAGAGGAAAAAGTCGTTGCGAATACGAGAAGGGCTGCCGTCGGCAATAGTTTTTTCCAGTTCATACCGTTTTAAAGATAGTAATTTAGAATACAACCTTAAGTTACTTTACATAAACCATGCTGAATTCTAAATTATGCATCCTATTTTTACTCCATGATCCGTCCTGAATTTGATGATATTTATATGGAGTTGGCTGTAAACCTGGCCAAACGTTCACATTGTATAAAGCGCCATGTAGGCGCTGTATTGACTAAAGACACGCGCATTATCTCCATCGGATATAATGGTCCCCCTTCCGGAACGCATAACTGCGATGTGGAGTGGCCCGCCTCGGGCTGCCCGCGCGACTCTAAAGGGGGATGCTCGTTGGCCATTCATGCTGAGCAGAATGCTATTCTGTATGCTGTAAAAAATAAGACTTCCGTGGAAGGAGCAACTCTTTATATTACACTTTCACCTTGTCTTGCCTGTTCACGCATCATCTTTTCCATGGGCATTAAGAAAGTTATATATCTAAATTCCTATGCAGAGTATAAAGGTATTGCCTCCGATGAAGGGATTGACTTTCTCAAAAAGTTTGGGGTTGATGTGGATCGGTACCAGGGACAACTTTCTAATGTTACCCACATGATATAATAGTTATCCACAACAAACACCCAGGAAGGTACCTGAAGATCGAATATACTTGTGATAAATAAGAGACCGCGATAGGTCAGTTAACGGCCTTTTAATGCTTTCTCAAGATCACTGGTCATTTTAGCTGTTACACCTTTTGTTTTCTTTTCTTTCTCCGCGTTAAATACTCTCAGTGCTTTTTCGGCCATCTCATAAAGTCCAGCGGGATTTTTGTCAGCCTTAAAACTTCCCAAGCACCATGTAATATCGGCTTGAAGCGTTGGATCCAGGCCAAGCTCTTTAAGTTTCTTTAATGCATCCTCACAAGCTTTTTCAATTGAGGGTGAAATTGTTTTGGACTTTGGAGCGGCCGGAGCCTTTTTAGCTGATGTCTTTGCTGGGGATTTCGACGGTGTTTTTGCCATAGTGGGTTTTGGGTTAGTGATTTAAGGAAAGTAAGTTACACGCCTTACATCGGGAAGACAAGCAGTTGATTTAGAAATTTTATGCAACCGAATGAAAGGGAGATGTCGACTTCAAGCAAAAGTTTAACAATAAACCTGCATCAGCTCTGTATTCAGAGATACATAGACCTATAGTATCATGTGTTAAAGTGTTATGCAGGCTGGTTTTTGATTCTATTTTAGAAACTAGCAGACATGTCATTGCCGTTATCCTACAAATAAAAAAACGAAAGGGAAGTAAATTCAATTTACTTCCCTTCGCAAAGTTTCCTTAGGCCTTGCCTAATTACTTCTTCTTCTTCGCAGCTTTTTTAGCAGTTTTTTTTGCTGCTTTTTTAGCTGTTTTCTTCGCTGTTTTTGCCATAGCGTTTTTAATTTTTTGTTAAACGATACCAAAAGTTATAACAAATATTTTATTCACAAAAATTTTTTGCAAAAATTTTTTGTGAATGAGATTTTTTTACAGGTATTAAAATCATGCCACCTTGACGAGTTGTGAATGTTTTTTAAGCAATAACATTTACTTCAGGCTGAAGTATGATATTGAATTTTTCTCTCACACTATCGCGAATGTTCATTGCCAGCTGCCAAATTTTTTCTCCTTCACCTCCTCCATAATTAACAATGACAAGCGCATGATGTTGATGAACGCCAATATTATCGAACGTTTTTCCCTTCCATCCACATTGTTCAATCAACCACGCAGCTGGAATTTTCACAAGACCATCAACCATTGGGTATGATGGAAGAGAAGGATATTGTTTTTTTATAAAATCATGTAAATCAGCTTGAATAGAAGGGTTTTTAAAGAAACTTCCTGCATTTCCTACAACTGATGGATCCGGCAATTTTGTACTTCGAATATGTATAACGGCATCGCTGATACGCTTCACGGACAACTCCTGAACGTCTTGTTCTTTCAATATATCATTGATCGAACCATAGCTTGTGATGAAGTGGTGATTTTTTTTTGAAAGTCTTAAAGTAATACTTGAGATAAGATATTTGTCTTTAGCATTTTGCTTAAAAATACTTTCGCGATACCCAAAGTTGCATTCAGCATTGGTGAAACGTTTTGATTCACCACTACTGATTTCGATGGCCTCCACGGCTGAAATTATTTTTTTTATTTCTACCCCATAGGCACCAATATTTTGCATCGGAGCGGCTCCGACTGTGCCTGGTATCAAGGAAAGGTTCTCTACACCTCCCCAGTTTCGTTCAACGCAATACAGCACGAAAGCATGCCAATTCTCTCCGGAACCGACCTGTAAGGTTATGGTATCATCATTCTCATCGAGGACTGTTTTTCCTTTAATTTCAACTTTAATAACTAAGCCATTGAAGTTTCTAGTGAAAAGAACGTTGCTCCCTCCACCAAGAAAGAGGTGTCTCTCATTTTTGAAGTGTGCTGATGCTAATAGTTCTTTGACCTCGTCAGCAGAGCGGATGATGGTAAAATATTTTGCGAAAACTTTGATCCCGAATGTATTGTATGGCTGAAGGTCAACATTTTCCAGTATTGTCATAGGCTAAATGAATTCCATGACAAGGTATGAAAATGCGGTATATGTAGGGATAGGAGACGATCGGTCTTACGTTAATTATTCACATTGCTGGCCAATTGCTCCTTCGAGAGCTTGAAGATACAAATCCTGGGGAAACGTCCCGCAACATAGGTAGTACCGCATACGGCTAATCCTTCATCTGAAGTTTGTATAAGACTGGCAATTTCAAACGGATTGGAAAATCCCAGATATCGACTGCTGATAAATGTACCGGTGGATTCTTCATAAAACAACAGACCAATTTGTTTTGACTTTGTATCACTCCCATAGATAAGTACATTTTCGGCATCTACGGTGGCGCGCAGTATCCTGACCTTTGCATTTGGAACCAACTCGGGTAAACTGTAGCCACCCAGATCAATGCTTGATGTTATACTGGATGTTGATAGTTCTTTGTTTGGTATGAGAAAATTGTCTCCAAAATTAAAACGAGCTGTGGCGAATTTATTTCCGCTAAGGGGAGTTACTGCACTAAAGCCTCCATCATCTTGTTGGCCCTGCACCACTCCGGTTGGATCGTCGGAAGTTAAATCAGTGAAAACGAGGGAGAAAGTATAGTTGAAGAAACCATTGAAGTAATAAAGACCACCGGCAGCCTTACCTACTTCAAACGGATATTGCCTTCCGGTTCTTATATAATGATTAATGATAGGCTCTTCAACATCTTCACCGGTACCGATACTATATCCCTTGGAGGATAGTATACCCCCTTCCGGATTTAAAATAGAGATGACAGTTTCTTTATCCCCGTTGTTATAGCCCAGTAATACAAAATTATTATCCACATGGGAAGATGCAGCGGGGTAGGTGAGTGCACCCTGAACAGGCGTAATTGCAACGGCTTCAAGATTGGCGTCCACATTAGCGATCTGTGCTTGCTGTGTCAGTGGATCCATACAGAAGAAGTAATATTTTGTCTGGTATTCCGTAAACTTAGCAACGGGATTTACGGATGTTTCTTCCACTTCCATTTCTTTCACAAAATTTCCAAACTTATCAGCTTTCAATAAATAGATGCCTGTGAAGTTTGAATCATCCAGTCTCCGTCCACCTAAAATGATATAACCTCCGTCCGGTGTTTGACGCATATCGATTGGGAAATAGGAGGCATCAAATTTGTTATTATCAAAAATGGTAGTAAACGTCTGCATATCGAATTCCGGATTGGATTCCTCCCAGCACGATGTTAACATGGAGACACTAAGAATGATTAAGAATATGGGGTATATTTTTTTGAGCATAACAAAATCAAATTATTGATCTAATGTTTTAAAACCACTGGACAGGAAGCGCATCGGGAAGAGGCATCCGATAGAAATTGAAATGTTATCAAGTGTCAGATCATCCATTGCATCTCCAACACCAGCCAAACGATCGCTGCCATACCTGTTTTCAGTAGATGAAATGTTGCTCATTCCATATTTATATAAAATGTCCAGGTTAAGGCGAACGTTATTGGCCAGGTTATAATTTACGCCAACTCCACCCAATAAGCCCCAGTGATATTTCGCGAATAGATCCGTCGCACCAACATTGATGGCTTCGTTTTGAAATTCGTTTTCACCTCCCGCAGCATTATCAATTCCGGTGGCGGTAATCGATTTTGTGGCATTGATAAGGATGGCAGAGTAGGCACCGAGCTGCACATAGGGTCGCAGCTTATTACCATAGACATCGTATTTGATGATCAGGGGAAGTATAGCATGGTCAAGTTTCTGCTCCTGTTCAAAATTCAACTCCACCCGATTGGTCACTTCATCATCAGACGACCAAACAAATTGGGTGGTGTACACGAAACGGCTATGCTGGTAAGTGGGCTGAAAACTTAATAAGAAGCGTTTAAAATAAAAGGATACTTCGATCGTAGCCTGCGATCCAACCAAATTGTAGTCCTCATATTTCTTCCCAATGGTGCTTGGTTCGTAATTGGTAGGTGAAATGATGGAATACGTTTTGTCGACATTAGCTTTTGAAAGGTTTGCTCCGGCCTTGAAGCCAAGCCACCATTGCTTTTCCAGGAATTTTTCATCTTCCTTGTTCTGCTTGTGTTGATTGTAAGCAGAAGGCTTGCGTTTTTTTTCTTGCCCGAATGCAGCAACAGCTACTATAAAGCATAGCAGAAGGAGGTTGAGTCTTTTCATTTCTAGATTTCGATTCTATTTTAAAATTACAAGTTTCTTAGATTCTTTGTAAAATCCGGTTTTCAGTTGATAAACATAACTTCCTGCCGGTAATCCAGTAAGGTCAACTTCAACTTTGTGCTCCCCGGGTTCATACAGACCGTCGACCATGACCTTCATTTGTTTCCCTTGATTGTTCATCAGATTCACGGTCACCTGATAATTGCTGTTTAACATGAAATGAACTGTCGTTTTTTCTTTTGCAGGATTCGGGAAGCAATCTTTTAGCGAGAAGCGATCGCCAATGAAACCTTCGGTCCCGGTAATCTCTTGTTGCGCCAATGGAAGGGCTTCAAAAGTTACACCATCTGAAGTTCCCGCTGCCGTCATCAGCCCTGGGAAAATATCGTTGAGGCTGGTTTCGTCTACCAGCATCCAGTCCTTCATGATGTTGGCATAGATCAGCCGGTAATCAAATTGCATCTCTACATTATTCTGTGACAAATCCGGAACTTTGCCAACGACTCCAGGTTCAACACCTCTCCCAAAGATAAACAACGGTCCGCCTGTTCCGTGATCGGTTCCAAAGCTACCGTTAGATTGGATTCTCCTCCCAAATTCTGAGGTTGTGACGCTGAGTACTCGTTCCTCCAGACCACGGGCACGGAGATCGTCCTGAAATGCACTCATTGCTGCGGAGATGTGGTATACAAGTGCGGCATGTCCTCCCATCGTAGGATCAAATTTCTCCACCTGGCCAGCATGGGTATCAAAACCACCAATCTTGACCAGGAATACTTTTGTCTTGCAACCTCCGGCCAGTAAACGGGAAATAAGTTTTAGCTGTGGAGTGAGTGGGTTACGCAAACTGCCCTCCGGTGCATTAAAAGGATAGGTCTCCGGATAGGTAACGGAAGACGGTCCCCCGGCGAGGTAAATCTCGTATAACCGCTGCGCATAGTCTTTTGATTTATCCTCTAAGCTCAAAATCCAATCCAGCTCTTTATAATATGGAGATCCATTTAGAAAATCCGGAGGCAGACCGCGTGGGTCAACTTCTTCATCAATAAACCCTTCGAGTTCGCCCACCAACTCCGCAAAACTTGCTGGGTCGTTAAGCGAAATGGAGGTGGGTATGCTGCCTTGCTGATGAAAGATTAACGATACATCATTGCCCATTTCAATGGCGAGCGGATCGGGCATTTCTGTGTTTGGAAAATCTTCCGGATATTTTTCAGGAGCAAATTCTCCCTGGAGATATCGGCCTACCCAGCCGGATTGAAAATAGTCGTCCGCAGATCCGCCCATAAACCAAATGTCCCTTCCGCGGAAGTGCGAGCCATTGTTATTCTTATACGATACTCCTTGTACCACCGTTAATCTTCCTTTGTCGTATAAACCTTTCATGGCTTGCATGTCCGGGTGAAGACCAACCTGCGCATCAGATGCCAGTGTGCTATCCAGCGGAATATATTTTCGTACACTATTCTTGGCGGGGATTGCAATGTTTGCCCTTCGGCTATAATATTCATCATATTTTTCAACAGGGATCAGGCAGTTTAACCCATCGTTGCCTCCAGCCAGTTGAAGTATGATTAAAACGCGGTCGTTGTTGCTTGCGGCTGCCATGCGAGACAATGAATTACCTTCGCCCAACACCCGTAACGGTATGCCTCCAATCGTAAACGGAATACTCATCGCCAGTGGAAGCTTTTTTAAAAAATCTCTTCTTGATTTGTTCATTTCTCTTTTCATTAAGCAAGTTGATATTCCGGCGACTGCATAAGTGCATTGAATAAAAATTCCAACTGATCTCGCAAGTCTCCTGCGCCTTCGTTCCACCGGGTCGTCCAATAAGCTTCGTCAAAGGTTTGCAAGAATCGCTCTTTAAAATAATTGATACGTTTTGCGGTCAGACCGGAAAGGTCATCCGCGGCATCATCAAATGTAAGATTGTCGGTTACCGGCAGAAGATACTTTGCCAGCTCAATAACCAGTAACTTGGCATCAGCAGCAATAGCATTTGGAATATTGTTCTTTACAAAATCGTAGACATTTACCTTAAACATGCCGGGTTCAGCGGCAGTAATGACACTGCGAATAAAACTATAACGGTTTGCCAAGGTATTGGGAGTAATCCAGAACCGATGATAGATTGGGAATTGGTGATAGGCTTCATACCCGGCAACATCATAGGGTTCATAGAAAGCCATGGCTTGATTATAAACATTGCTGAGTATTTCTGCCGTCGCATCATAATAAGCAGCAGGAGCCGTAGCCATATCTGGAATCGGAACCTGGAAGAACCGTAGCGCTTGCACGACAAGATCCAGCGGAGATTTGATGATGCCTCCAAAATTATCGTCGGTCACTGTACCCGCGCCGGCTTCATAAAAATGCTGACTGCGTAATAAATTCTCAATGACTGGCTGGATCTTATAATTATTGCTCACAAAAGTGTTTGCCATTTCTGTGATGATCGGTCCATCAATAGCAAGACTATCTGCCGGGGTATGCGGTGCATAAACGAAGAATCGATAAATCCTCCAGCAAATATTCTTAGGCGTTTCTGGCTTTGCGTATATAAGATCGATCAATTGTGTAATTTCATCCAGCGCACTTGCTTCTGTAGGATTACCTCCATTAAGCAGCAAGGGATCGCCCTGAACGATAGCATTGCCGAATCGCGCACTGAATTGTTTAGGATCATTGTCGTGAGCGGAAGCATCAGTTGGGGAACCCTTTACGGTCCCACGCGGAAGATTGGTATCAACATCTATGATTGAAAATGTATCATCAATGTCCCATCCAGAGAGGACTTTTGCGGCAGCCTGTACATCCTGCTCCGTATATAAGATGTAATCACCTTCAGCTATAGGAGGTAGAGTGCCTTCTAATCCCCGCCCCAGACTGTACAGTTCAAGTAGTTCGCGACCATAGTTTTCATTTACACTCCCTGCCACATTTAAGTTACCATCCAGTAAGCGGAGCATCGCGTTATCAATACTTACTTTTACGGTCAGGTTTTTAAAGTTTATTTTCGGATCAGGATTTAAAATATCCAAGGCAAACAACCGGAATAGCTGGTTTTGGAAATAGAGTGATCTGCTGTTTCCTACTTTTGAGGTGATGGTTGTAAAATGCGTGTGAAGAAAAAGTACAAGCTTTTCACGGGCTGAATATGCCAGCGACAGACCGGGGGCTACACCGACACTCATCATTTGACCAACAAACCATCTTTTAAAATATTCTTCCAGTTCTCCACCATCACTGTTGGCATCCGTGACGCCGGACAAAACCCATTCTTGTCCTGTTTTAGGATCGATGGGTAACACTGGGTCGGGTAGAGCTTGCCGGAAGAGCAAGTTTATGGCTTGTACTGGCGTTAAAGATGCGAAAGCGTCAATCTGTTGTTTCGTCGCACCAAAAGTTGCCCTTCTTAATAGGTGCGCGGCTCGTTTTAAGCCTAAGGTGCCGCTAAATTCGGGTAATGGCATAGTAGAGTGGTTTCAAGAGGTCAATTAATCCTTCTGAATTCATAAAATTATTGAAAATGGAGACGAAGTGCATTAGACTCCGTTAATTGCAAATATTTTCCTTTCATTTTTGTTTACCTGTGTTAAAATGTAAGTGTTAACCGTAAGTCTCCATGAAGATTATTGAATGCCCACGTGACGCCATGCAAGGCATCGACAGCTTCATCCCCACTCTTGCGAAAGCTAAGTACATAAATCAATTACTGAAAATAGGTTTCGATACAATCGATTTTGGGAGCTTTGTATCGCCTAAAGCAATACCTCAGATGCGTGATACGGCTGATGTCTTACAACTTTTGGATAGTAATCATTCTAAGACCAAACTTCTGGCGATTGTTGCAAACAAACGCGGCGCAGAGGAGGCATCCGGATTTGAATCGATAACGTACCTTGGATTTCCACTTTCAATTTCCGAGACTTTTCAGCGACGCAATACTAATAAGTCTATCCCTGAAGCATTGAATGCGCTCGAGGAGATCAAGAACATATGCATCAAATCAGAAAAAAAATTGGTGACTTACATCAGCATGGGTTTTGGAAATCCTTACGGTGATCCATATGATATTGATCTCGTTGGAAGTTTTGTGGATATCTTATTAACCCTTGGATCGGATGTTACTTCCCTGGCAGATACCATAGGGGTATCTGATCCTCAAAGCATTCGCTACTTGTTTACGTCTCTTTCAAAACTTTATCCATCAGCCGAGATCGGGGTGCATCTCCATTCTACACCTGCAACCGCTAATGAAAAAATTGAAGCAGCCTTTACTGCTGGATGCAGACGATTCGATGGAGCGATCAAAGGCTTTGGAGGATGTCCAATGGCGAAAGATGACCTGGTTGGCAATCTGGCCACGGAAAATATTCTCTCTTTCATGGAACACCAGGGTATTGAGACTGGAATTAATAAATCAGAATTTCTGGAAGCACTAAAAATGGCCGAGGAAATTTTCCCAAAGACATTGAAATTATGATCTCATTTGCAGTGCATAGTTATTATCGCTTAAATTTGTCTAAATTTTGGATTATGAATCGTGCATATCTTATCTCTTTTTTAGTTCTCCTGTCCACGGCGGCGTATCCACAAAACGCCAAAGACCTGACCCAGAAAGGAAAGGAACTTTACGAAAAGCGTGAGTTTATGGAGGCACTCCTCAACATAAACAAAGCACTTGACATCGATCCGAATTACGCACCGGCTTATTTTCTTAGGGGAAATATTAAGGACAATTTTGATGATCGGCATGGAGCCATGAAAGACTATAATATGGCTATCGAAAAGAATCCAAAGTTTGGTGACGCCTTCTTTGCCCGGGGTAATGTTAAGATGAAACTTCAGGATTATTATGGAGCCATTGCTGACTTTACATCCTGTATAACGATTAATGAAAACAATATTGAAGCCTATTTTAACAGGGGGAAGGCGAAGCAGTTTCTTCAGGCCTATGAAGATGCTATAAACGATTGCTCAAAGATCATTCAGATCAATCCGAAAAATGTGGACGCCTATTTTATGCGTGGAGTACTTCGAATAGAATTTGGGGACATGAAAAATGGTTGCCTTGATCTCAGCAAAGCCGGCGAACTTGGTGATTCAAAGGCTTACGAGGTGATAAAAGAAAAGTGCAATCAGAAGGATCAGGGTAATGACGGAAGTTATTAAGTCTTAATAAGTTTATAAACCTTGCCCGGTAACGTTGATATTACCCCTTTAAATTCCAATCCTAACAATAAAGAAGCAAGTTGACTAACTGGCAGTGCTGATCGCCAGCTTAATTCGTCTATGATCATTTGGTTGTTATTTTCGAGAAGGACCTTCAAAACAGTTTGCTCAGCAGGTTCATAGGCTTCCAGCGCAAAGCGTTCTTTTTTCTTTTGATCGGCTACGCCAACATTCCAGTTCATGCCATCTTCAAGATCTTTCACGGAAGTGATAAGACTAGCCTTGTTCGATTTGATGAGATTATTGCAGCCTTCCGAATAACTTCTGCCAATATTACCGGGAAAAGCAAATACATCTTTGTTGTAACTATTGGCAATATCAGCCGTAATTAAGGCTCCACCTTTTTCCGCGGCTTCAACAACTATTAAGGCATCAGAAAGTCCCGCAATAATTCTGTTTCGGGCGGGGAAATTATGGGCATCAGGTTTGGTGCCAAATGGATTTTCGGTTATGATGCCGCCAAGGCCAAACATTTTCTTCAGCACTTCTTTATGGGCTGCAGGATAAATCACATCGATGCCACTTCCCATCACGCCGATGGTTGGTAAATTATTTTTCAAAGCTTGCTTATGTGCCTGAATGTCGATACCATAGGCAAGGCCGCTAATGATTAGTGCGCCGTGCGGTACTAAGCCGGCGATTAATTCATCCACACAATTCTTTCCGTAATCTGTTGAATTTCGTGTTCCAACGATTCCTACAGTTTTAGAATTTTCAAAATCTATATTCCCTTTTGTGTAAAGGAGTGAGGGTGCATCATTTATTTGCTTGAGTCGAGAGGGATAGTTTTTATCCGTGAAGAAGATCAATAAAACACTTTCTTTTTCTGCCGTGGCAATTTCTTGCTCCGCTGCGCGAAAAGGGTCCCCTTTAAGGATGACCTCAGCGGTTACTTCGCCTACGCCCGGTATCTTAAGAAGTTTCCCTTTTGGGGTTTTAAAAACTTTTTCTGCGGAGCCGCAATAGCTTACTAATTGTCTGATTATATAATCTCCAATGCCAGGAATAAAGTGAAGCGCTAACAGGGAAAGCCGGTTTTGATCCATGAAAACACGAAATAATGGAGGAATTCACATGGGATAAACTGTAAAACCTAACATCAAATAGCTCACAACATCGTCTTACAATTTCTGATCTACAGCTTTAATGTAACTTTTCCCGCAACTCAACCAGGAAACTACGAACACGTTTCAATGAATCCATAAACTCCATTTTATCGTGCACGGCCTGTGTATCATTGCGAAGCATCTCTTTTGCACCTTGAAGCGTAAATCCCTTCTCTTTTACCAAATGATAAATTGTGCGAACATGATCAATGTCCTCTTTTGTAAATTGACGATTGCCCTTTCTGTTCTTCTTGGGCTTAATGAGATCGAACTCCGATTCCCAAAAACGGATGAGAGATGGAGCCACGCTAAACATTTCTGAAACCTCTCCAATGGAGTAGTAAAGTTTCTCGATTTCCTTTTCCTTATACGCCATGTTATTGAGCAAGGTAAGTAATTAAACCATTCTCAGCAATCTGAATTTGTGATTCGGGAAAATCTTTTTTTGTAAGTTCCTGTATTTTCTTAATTACCTGATTTTGAGGATCGACCCGGACACCTGTGCCATAGGTCTGGTAGGTGGGGATAATTTTGCCTTTGAAAAATTTCCCGTTCTGATCGGTATAAAGCTTAACAATAGGGGCGAGGCCGTTTACGCCGTTTACGCTGATACCCCGATAAGTACAAAAATTGCCCAGGCTGTAGGCGATGAATCGTTCCTTGTAAACTTCAATCGAACGGGTTACATGGGGTCCGTGGCCGAAAACAACATCCGCCCCGACATCAATCAAGGCATGTGAGAAGTTGTAGACATCCCCTCGGTTTTCTCCATAAAACAGTTCGTTTGTGCGGGGAACATTTTGGTATTGGGCCCCTTCCGCGCCGCCATGAAAGGAAACAATGACAATATCACAGATTGAATCCAGGTGGGCCACAAGTTGGCGGGCTCCAGGCAGGTCATTTATACTTACACAGCCTGTGTTTGGTGCAAAGGCAACCAGTCCATACTTAACACTGTCTTTTTCCAGAATTACAAACTTCTGGACCAGCTGACCAGCGTGTTTAATCCCGGCAGTGTCCAGCGTCTGCATTGTACTTATCCTGCCAGTCTCCCCAAAATCACCGGCGTGATTGTTAGCAAGACTCATGATATCGAAGCCTGCTCTGGTTAGATTTTGAACATACCGTACGGGTGTCCGAAACGCATAACAGACTTTAGGATCATGACATGTTTTTGCCGTTCCGCCATCATCCAACAGGGTCCCTTCTAAATTTCCGAACGTGATATCAGCATCATTCAGATAAGCCTCAACCTCCCTCATCAGAAATGCCCCATCACCGGATGGAAGTTTATCTTCAGGATAATTTGTTCCCATCATAATATCTCCTACGCCTACTATGGTGAGTGTATCTTCCAAAACTGTGACGGAGTCTTTCGGTATTGCTAAAGTATCTTTTTCTGATTGGGCTGATACTGAGAAAAAGGCAAATGTGATCAAAGAGAGAAATAAAATACGCATTTCGATAAAAACTTTAAGGACGAAGTGCAAAGAAAGAGAGATTTAGCAAAGGCACAAGAATTATTAACGATGAAGTGTTTTGAAATTAATCCAACGCAGTATTTTGCGTACTGCCGATTTCAATTAAGCGTTCATATTCCTTGTTGCTTAAATCACGCTGAAAAAAATTGATGGGGTTCACGTGTTGATTCTCAAAAAGGACTTCATAATGGAGGTGGGATGATACTGAATTTCCGCTACTGCCCACATAACCAATGATATGTCCACGATTAATTTTATCTCCAGGCTTGACTGCGAACTTTGATAAGTGTGCGTAACGTGTTTCATAGCCATGCCCATGGTCAATATAAATTACGTTGCCATAGGATGCAGAGAAATATGCCATGGTAACCTTTCCATCGCCCGTGGCATATACTGGTGTCCCCTTGGAGGCCGAAAAATCAAGTCCATTATGGTCCATAATCACCTTGAACAGCGGATGCATGCGCGATCCATAGCTCATGTGTAATTGATCTAGCTGCTTGTTGTTAATTGGTTGAATAGCAGGACGGGACGCCCACATGTGAATTTTTTCATTTAACATCTCGTTTAACTCCTGGTACGATTGCACCTCAACATCAAGTTTGTGTTTCAGCTTTTCTAACATGGTATAATCGTAAATTAGCATGGGGAAATTTTTGATTTCATCCACATTGAATTTTTCGCTTCCTCCTACGCCACCCTCGCGTATCTCCGGTGACAGGGGAGCAGTGTCTAAAATAACGCGATAATTTTTATCATCCTTTTCGACCAGGTTGTTCAGTTCAGCAAAAGAATGATGGATTCTATCCTCCAGAATTTGCCACTCCGTTTTCAAGGTGAAGTTTTCCTTTTTTAAAAGTTGTTCAGCCAAGGGGTCAAAATTCCGGGTGAAAGCAAAGTAGAAAGCAACCGCTATGAGAAGTGAGAGTCCCATAAAAATAGCCACCTGATCTTGTAACATTTTCCCTTTCAAATACCAGGGTTCGTACTTACACGTTTTGGGATTATATCGGTATCTGATCTTGCTCATCAATCCATTGACTGGTTTTGTTTGATACTAAGTTTAAGAAGAACACTGTGTTGTTCACTCGTTAATCCCTCCATGAGATAATGTGCAGGGTCTACGGGGTCACCATCCCGAATCACTTCATAATGAAGGTGAGGGGCGACGGAACCGCCACTGCTTCCTACTGTACCGATAACCATTCCTTTGACAATATTCTGCCACCTGCGTACATTAATTTCTTCCAGGTGAGCATAGCGGGTAACAAAACCATTTCCATGATCCACGTCAATGAAGTTTCCATAACCAGCCTGAAGCGTTGTTCGGTTGACTGCGATTACTCTTCCCGAAGCCGTAACCGTTACTGCTGTTCCGCGCGGGGCTGCGAAGTCAACACCAGGATGGTGATATCTTCCTTTATGGAAAGGATTGATGCGCTCACCAAATCCTGACACGAGAAGATCAAGTTGGACATTGGCGATTGGTTGAATAGAAGGAATAGATCCTATGACGTCAAGCTGGTCTTTAGTGATTCGAATTTGATTTCCAAAAGAAGCATTACTCATGGTTGATTTTTCCGTCAACCTTTCGGATTCTGATCTTAAGACGTCGAGCAACGTTCTAAAACTAGATGCATCGGCGAGGAGTGCTTGTTCTTTTGAAATGGTTGAAGGTGGCGATGAGAATTCGGGAGGATTGGAATTGAATAATTTGGCGTACAACAGTTTATCTTCTTCTTTTAATCCTAAAAGCGTGAGATCAATTGCTGCAAGTTGTTGCTCCAGTATGGGTTTGTGTTTTTGAAGCAGTTTGTTTTCAAGGCGCAATGCACGCTCGGTCTCTGTTTCTACTAGTGAATCATGTACGGCGACCATGCCTCCACAAAGTATAAGGCCGGTAAATAATAATCCGGAAATATACCATAGTACATCTCTAACACTCAGCCGTGCGCGTTCGTATTGGAATGTTTTAGGATTGTAATGATACTTGATAGTAGGCATTCAGTCCGAAGATTCTAAGCGTTATACTGTTGTTTAAGCCATAAAAAAATCCTCGATACCTGCTTATACTCTGTCATCTGCGCTTAATTTTGTGGCTTGCCATGTTATTCGGCGAGCTAATATAGTAAAAAACGCAAAGTTGAAGGTTTAAACGACACATAGAAATGAATTCGGGTGCGATCAGACGGAAGTTTTTAGATTTTTTTGCCAGTAAAGGCCACACTATCGTGCCTTCAGCCCCTCTTGTTCTGAAAAACGACCCTACGCTTCTCTTCACCAATTCAGGAATGGTTCAATTTAAGGACTGCTTCCTGGGAAATGCTACACCAAAGAGTTCAAGGATCGCAGATACCCAGAAATGCCTTCGTGTAAGCGGCAAGCATAATGATCTGGAGGAAGTGGGGATTGACACCTACCATCATACCATGTTTGAGATGTTAGGCAATTGGTCATTTGGGGACTATTTCAAGAAAGATGCTATTGCCTGGGCCTGGGAACTGCTCACCGTGGAGTATAAGCTTCCAAAAGACAGACTCTATGTTACTGTCTTTGGGGGTGACAAAGGTGATAACCTTCCCGTGGACACAGATGCGTATAATTTCTGGAAAAGGTTTATTAGCGAAGACCGCATATTATATGGTGTGAAGAAAGACAATTTCTGGGAGATGGGAGAGACAGGTCCGTGCGGTCCATGTTCTGAAATTCATATTGACTTACGTTCCGAAGAAGAAGTGAGAAAACTACCGGGCAAGGAATTAGTGAATATGAGTCATCCCCAGGTGATCGAAATATGGAATCTGGTGTTCATGGAATTCAATCGAAAAGCAGATGGGTCACTGGAGAAATTACCCGCTCAACACGTTGATACAGGGATGGGATTCGAGCGGTTGTGCATGGCGATCCAAAAGAAGACGTCAAACTATGATACCGATGTGTTCACCCCGCTGCTTGATTTCATCGGCGCTGCAGCGAATGTAAAGTATAAGGAAGACGAGCGAACAGATATTGCGATGCGCGTTATCGCCGACCACGTGCGTGCCGTTTCACTTGCGATAACGGATGGTCAATTGCCTTCCAATACAGGGGCAGGTTATGTAATCAGGAGAATATTAAGGAGAGCAGTACGTTATGGATATACATTTTTAAATTTCAAAGAGCCTTTTATGCATAAGCTCGTGCCGGTGTTAGCGCATCAGTTGAAAGATGTTTTTGCTGAGCTTGAAGTTCAGCGGGACTATGTAGCAAAGGTGATTTTTGAGGAGGAAACCTCCTTCTTGAAAACATTGGAGAAAGGGTTGAAGCGAATTGACATGATAGAAGCTGAATTGATTCATAATAGAACGGTACGTGGTGAACAGGCCTTTGAACTCTATGATACATTCGGATTCCCACTGGACCTCACGTCATTGATCGCTCGCGAAAGGGGGTTTTCCGTGGATGAAGAAGGCTTCAAAGTAGAGATGGAGAAACAAAAGAACCGGTCTAAAGCCGATGCTGCCAAAGAAACGGGAGATTGGGTGATAGTAGGTGAAGATGAAAAGACCGAATTTATTGGCTACGATCATTTGGAAGCTGAAGTGAAAATCATTAAGTACCGTAAGCTGAAGCAAAAAAACAAAGAATTATTTCAGCTGGTTTTTGATCGAACGCCTTTTTATGCTGAGAGCGGTGGACAGGTGGGCGACACCGGTTTCATAGAAAGTGTGAATGAAAAAATTTACGTCACCGATACGAAAAAAGAGAATGAACTGATCGTTCATTTAACTGATAAACTGCCGACAAATTTGAACGCTTTTTTTAAAGCAGTAGTGGATCCAAAGAAACGCCAGTTGAGCATGGACAATCATTCCGCGACACACTTGCTTCATGCTGCATTACGTCAGGTCCTGGGTAAACATGTTGAACAAAAGGGTTCACTGGTGAATGATAAGATACTTCGCTTTGACTTTTCCCATTTTACAGGGATGACGCCAGAAGAAATTTTAAAGGTCGAGGGGATCGTGAACCACAAAATCCGCGAAAATATTCTCCTGGATGAAAAACGTAATGTACCCATTGAAAAAGCAAAAGGCCTGGGTGCTATGGCTTTGTTCGGGGAGAAATACGGCGATTTTGTCCGTGTCATCACGTTCGATTCCAAGTTTTCTGTGGAACTCTGTGGAGGTACGCACGTCCCGGCTACCGGGCAGATCGGGCTCTTTAAGATTGTATCCGAAAGTTCTGTTGCCGCAGGTGTCCGAAGAATTGAAGCAATTACTGCGGATGAAGCGGAGCGATATGTTCGCGAAGAGTTAGGGTTACTCGACCAGGTAAGAACATTATTGAAAAACCCGAAAGACCTGATTACCACTACCAAAACACTGCTGGAAGAAAAACACACCTTAGAAAAGAAACTAGAAGTTTTTCAACAAGAACAAGCGAATTTGCTAAAGGATCAATTGGCTTCTAAGATGGTCAGGAATAATGGTCATAGTGTGATCATAGAAAAGGTATCGGTTCCAAATGCCGATGTCTTAAAAAATATCGCCTATGGATTACGAAATCAGTTTGACGACTTAGTTCTGGTGCTGGCGGCAGACGTTGACAGCAAACCACACGTGGCCGTGATGATCGGAGAAAAGTTGGCGAAAACCAATACCTATCATGCCGGTAATATGGTAAAAGAACTGGCCAAGGAAATTGATGGGGGTGGAGGAGGACAAGCTTTCTTTGCGACAGCTGGGGGCAAGAACCTGAATGGTTTGAATGCTGTTATAGAAAAAGCTCGTAAATTGATACACTAAAAAAATACCGTTATGAAAAATGAATCTAAAATCGTTGAATTGCTTTCAGAGATGCTCCACAAATTTGATGTGCTTACTGAAACCGTTGTTAATTTAACAGGTCGTGTTGATAATCTGACGAGTCGGGTCGATAATCTGACTAGCAGGGTCGATAATTTAACGGTCACTGTTGACCTTCGACTTGGTAAGGTTGAAAGTGAAATTGTCAAACTTAATTTAATTTCTTCTGAAAATTCAAGGGCTCTCCTGAAATTGGGCGATATGAATGACAGAGTCAACCGCCTGGAAAAAGCAGTCTTTAAATGATAAAGGATTAATTTGCATTTCTGCTTCAGCGTAATGCTTTTAAATTTTAACAATGGACAAATCAATCAGAGATAAATACACTGCCGTCATTGGTCTTGAAGTTCACGCACAACTTCTTACCAAAAGCAAGATCTATAACACAGACTCTACAGAGTATGGTAGTTTACCGAATACAAATGTGGGCGTGGTTACGCTGGCCCACCCCGGTACATTGCCGCGATTGAACAAACGCGTTGTGGAGTTTGCTATTAAGATGGGATTAGCGTGCCACTCTACGATCACCCGCTTTAATATCTTTGACCGCAAAAACTATTTTTATCCTGACCTTCCGAAGGGATATCAGATCACACAAGACCGAACGCCAATATGTGTAGGGGGATACGTTACCATTGATACGAAAGATGGTGCCCGAAACATCGAACTTCATCGTATCCACATTGAAGAGGATGCGGGTAAGTCAATGCACCTGGCTGCTGAAACAGATACACTGGTAGACTTCAACCGGGCTGGTGTTCCACTCATTGAAATTGTAAGCCAGCCTGACATAAAGACCTCTGATGAAGCGTATGCTTACCTCACCGAAATTCGTAAACTGGTTCGTTACCTGGATATCTGTGATGGTAACATGGAAGAGGGCTCCTTGCGTTGTGATGCAAACATATCGGTCATGCTCAATGGGGCGGGGGAGTTTGGTAAAAAAGTGGAAGTTAAGAATATGAACTCCATCCGGAACGTGCAGCGTGCCATTGATCATGAAATTGAACGGCAGATTGAAGAAATCGAGAAAGGCAACACGATCTCTTCAGAAACCCGGACCTTTGATGCCTCGAATGGCATGACATACAGCATGCGTACAAAAGAAGAGTTGAATGATTATCGCTATTTCCCTGATCCTGACCTTAGTCCCTTAATGGTTACTGACGCGTGGCTTGAAGAAATTACGGCTTCGATGCCTGCGCTTCCACGTGAGCTTTATAATAAGTATGTGCATGAATTTCATCTCCCGGAATACGATGCACACGTCATTACAGATTCTAAAGATGTCGCCATGTATTTTGAGGAAGTATGTAAACTCACGAAAAATTATAAAGCAGCATCTAACTGGGTAATGGGCCCCGTGAAATCGTACCTGAATGAACTTACTTTGTCAGCGGATGAGTTTCCGATAGCACCAACAGTACTGGTGGAATTGATGAATATGGTGGAAAATAACAAGATAAGTTTTTCCGTAGCCTCACAGCGTGTTTTTCCTGAGTTGTTGAAAAATCCTAGAAAGTCGGCACTGGAAGTGGCCCAACAATTGAATGTAATTCAAGATAGCAATCAGGATTCGATCATTCCGATTATTGATGAAGTACTGAAAGAATTCCCCTTAAAGGTGGAAGAATATAAGAATGGCAAGAAGGGTATCTTGGGAATGTTTATGGGGGAAGTCATGAAGCGAAGCAAAGGCAAGGCCGATCCCAAGGTGGCGAATGAACTGATCACTAAAAAACTGGAAGAAGTATAATGCATACAAAAAACAAAGCTAAAGGAATAGAACGCTTGTCCGATACCTTGCGACAGGTGGTAAAGTCAGTTAACGGAAAAGCAGCATTCTACTTTTTGCTTTTTGCTTTTTGTTTTTCTTGTTCGTTCTCAAGCAAAGAGGAATCGGGTGGGGCAGGGTGGACTGTACTCGTATCAGGTAAGGTAGGATTTCCGCAAAAAGGAGGTCAAATAATTGTTCAAGAAATGAAGAATGGAGCATTGGGCTGGCAGGATACCATTAAGCTGAAAAGCAACTATACCTTTTCTAAAAAAATAGCCATTACACAACCCGGCTATTACAAGATCAACTTTTATAACCGGCAGTTTGTTGATTTCATTCTCTATAAGAACAATATTGAAATCAATGTGGATGGTAATGATCCAAATGGTTTTGCAGAGGTGAAGGGTTCGCCAGAAATTGAGATTATACGAAAAGCTCAGATACTATTACGCGATGCAGAAGCATCTCCGGAGATCGCAAAGCTTAACGCGGAGTTTTCTGCCGCCGCGCAGGATCGTAATCAGGAAAAAATGGCCGCCATTCACGATACTTACATGAAGCAAATTAAGAAGACCCATGATAAAGTCGCTGAAATGTTGCGCAATGAGCCTCCTTCTCTGGGCGTCATAAATCTTTTGCAAAGCAACACCGTGCTGGATCGGGATAATTATTTCGATACCTACCTTGCGGTAGCTGAAAAACTCAAAAAGGAATGGCCAGATTTCGATCATGCAAAGAGCTTCATCAGCATGGTGGATAATATGAAGTCTATAGCCATCGGTCAGCCCGCACCGGAGATAGCATTACCTGATACGACCGGCCAGGTGGTAAAACTTTCGTCCATGAAAGGTAAATACGTGTTGGTTGACTTCTGGGCTAAATGGTGTGGTCCCTGCCGCCAGGAAAATCCCAACGTAGTAAAAGCTTATCATAAATTTAAAGACAAAGGGTTTACGGTATTTGGTGTTTCGCTGGATCGCACTAAGGGCGACTGGTTACAAGCGATTAAACAAGATGGTCTTTCATGGACGCATGTTTCAGATCTAAAATACTGGCAGTCTGCTGCTGCAAAGACCTATAATATTACGGGTATACCCTTCTCCGTCTTGCTGGACCGCAATGGCGTTATCATTGCAAAAAATCTCCGGGGTCAGGCGTTGCAAGAAAAGCTGGAAGAGGTTTTAAGTAAGTAAAACCGAAGATGAAGAAGCTCATTTTCTTTGTAGTCTTTCCCCTTGTATTCTATACATGTCGCACAAAGACTGAAGAAAAAAAAACTCCTGTCAGTTATGAAATGAAAAACTTTAGAGTCGAGTCTGCAGGAGGATGTATAACAGATACCGTGCAGTGTGCTTACTATGAAGTTAGTTATCCTGAGTTTACGGGATTGGACACAGCAGTTGAAAGGACGTTGAAGCAGCGTGTAGATGCTTCTATTTCTATGGGTAATCCGGAGGCTGAAGGACAAACCATGAAACAAATAGGAGAAGGGTTCATTAAAGACTACGAAGATTTTAAGAATGATATACCAGACGCTGCGGGCGGCTGGCACTACTCAGGCAAAGTAAAGGTTGAAATACTGACGGATACATTGATGAGCCTTTCGCTACAAGAAGAGTATTATACCGGTGGAGCGCATGGCGGTCATGGAACTTATTTTATTAATGCAATACCATCCACAGGAGCGGAGTTCACCTTAGACAACCTATTAAAAGAGGGATATGAGGAAGCGTTGACAAAACTTGGAGAAAAAGTTTTCAGACAAGTGCGTGAGATTCCGGATACGGCTTCTTTAAATGAAAACAATTTTGAATTCCCGGACGATAAGTTTCAGTTGAATAAAAATTACGGGTTCAAAAAAGAAGGTATTGTATTTTTCTATAACAGTTATGAGATCGCAGCCTTTGCCACAGGGCCAACGGAATTGCTTATTCCTTACGAACGCGTAAGAGAGTGGATGAAGTAACAGTGGTTAGAATATTTTTGCCACAACAACTTATTTAAGTGTTTACTAAATATAAACTCTTCATTCTCAGTCTTAGGTGTATTGAATTATCCAGGTTCCGCAGAGCCACCGTTGGAACCTGGATAGATTACGCTAAAAACCCAATTTGCGAAATGAATAAGAAAGGTCCATCTTATTAATGATATTCTACTTCGTCGACAACCTCGTTAACGAAATTATCGCTTGTAGCTGAGTTAGTCAGCGCGAAGGTTACGGGTAACACCAATCGTTGCTTTACAGTCATTCCTTTGTTTTTGGCGGGGATCCATTTAGCCGCTGAAGCTTTTATCGCTATAATTGCCGCCTCGTCACAGCCTTCACCAATACCCTTAATGGTTTTAAGGTCTGTTATGGAGCCATCGGTTTGAACTATAAATTCAACGAATACTTTTCCTTCTATACCTTTTTGCCTTGCCAACTCCGGGTAGATCATTTTGTGAGCGATAAGCTCATACAATTCCGGTATGCCGTTTTCAGGGGTTGCCGGTTCATCCGCGATACTGTAAACGTCATCGTTCATTTTTGCGGCTTCAGCGATCTGCTTTGCCATATCATTGTACTCGATAATAGCGAATGTGCGCAAACCGTCGGATTCTTTAGAAGCCCGCTCCCATTCAGCAGATTGATTGAAAACAATTTTTTCAAGCTCGGTGTTTAAAGTTGAGGTTTTATAGAGCCCCTTATCAGGAGTGAACAACTCGATTGACTTAGGATTACCATGAGCTTTATCAAGTTCCTCTAACTGCTTGTCAGCAACTTCGTTCAATTCAAGCAGAACAACGATTGAATTGGGATTGGCTTTTTTAACCTCTTCATACCTCGCTACAACACTTTCAGGTGCAAGTACGGCAACGCTGGAATTACCGGCCATCTCGGCTATACCGTTGACCTGATCCTGGCAGGCTACAATAAAGAAGAATAGGGGGATGGCAGCCGCCAAGGCTGCGATCTTCCAGGGCTTTATTTTTGCTTTAGATGTTCGCATCATTTTAATTCGTTTTAGTGTTAGAGAATTACTAAAATGGTTGGCGAGTCTGATGTCGGCCGACAGTAAAGCAACCTTCGCCAGGAGGCTGCAGTAATCATTCACATCATGGGACTTCACAGCGCGCGCATCTGCTTCGTACTCATGGAGGTGAACAAATATTTTTTTATAGATCCTTATAACCGGATTGAACCAGAAGAATATGCCCAATACCTTAGTCACTAATACATCAAAAGAGTGTAGTTTTTGGGCATGAACCCTCTCGTGATCAATGATCAACATCTTCTCCTGATCAGAGAGTACTGCTGCCTTGCCAATAAAAATGAAACGAAAAAATGAAAATGCGGAACGATCATCCGCTGACTCCAGAATAGTAAGACGATCAAGTGTATAAGACGGAATACGCTGGATCATGCGAAACAATCTCAAAATCTGCGCCAGAAAAACAGCCAGCGTAATCATAACTCCCGCACCGTAAACAGAACGCATCATCAGCCATGTATCGAAGCTAATATGTGTTTCGGTGGTGATCGGATATCTGTTTGCAATGACCAGGACCTCAGGAAGCCAGGAGGAGGGCACCAGTGTGTCGAGCGTTGGTACGATGTTACTGTCAGTACTAACGTGAAAGAACGGAAATGCAATTGAAACGGCCATGGAGATAAGTAAGAATGCACGCTTCAGGGTGAAGTCTGTTTCCCTCCTGAGCAGTATCCAATAAAGCAACAAAAACAGGCACAGGCCAAGATTAGCTTCTACCAGATAATTGATGAACGCGTTCATGGCTTTTGATTTTTAAGTTCGTTCAGAAGTTTTTCCAGATCGTTGACGTCCATCTTATTTTCTTTTGCGAAGAAAGACACGAGGTTCTGGAACGACCCGTTGAAATATCCTTTGATCAGATTATTGAGATAGAATTTAGTGTACTTCTCTTTTGTAATAAGGGGAAAGTACTCATGTGTTTTACCATACGCCTTGTGATCTACAAAACCTTTTGTCTCCAGGATGCGAACAATTGTCGATACCGTGTTGTAGGCAGGTTTAGGATTCGGCAGCTCTTCGATAATGTCCTTAACAAATCCTCTTTGAAGTGCCCATAAGATTTGCATTATCTGATCTTCTGCCTTCGTTAATTCCTTTAAATCTTTCATTGACTATCTATTTAGGTATAAAACTAAAATATTAGTTATAAAGAAACAAATCTTTTTTAGCTTTTTATATTTGCGCATAAGGATCATTAAGGTTTATAGTGAAAAGAATGGTGGGATTTTATTCTAGTATGGAATAACTTTCTCAATTTGAGAATATGTTCAACCGGAAATGCTGAAAATCAGCGTTAATTTCAAGGATCAGCGGCTGGCCTGATAATAGCAAATCATCTTAGAAAAACATTAAAGTTATGATCTTCAACTTCTTCTTCCGCCACCTTTCCCTGGATAGCCAGGTAAATCACCTTCAGAAAAAAGGTGTTTCATTAGGCACCCGTGTTAAGAACGGCCGTAAGATTCACGTTTATATGCTTCGCAGCTTGTTCGTGGAAGTATTGTATGTGAATGACGACGCCACTGAAGCCCCTGAAAAATTACACATGTTAAGAGGTTTGAAAAACCTTAACGCACACCTTGAAAAAGAATTTAGAGCCAGCTTTTAAGCTGGTTCTTTTTTTCTGATTTGTTGCAGGAACGTTGCGCAGTTCTACATTAGCGAATCTTATTTCGAAGGACCAGAATAGATATCTCCTCTTGTTTCCATTGCTCCAATAATTCCTTTGGAACTCCCTTGTCAAAGTCCAGGGCGCCTAGCAGAAGGTCACAATCACCATCCCGATCAATATCAGATGCTTCAAGAGTAATCCATCGGCCTTTGGCACCCATTGGTGTTGTTTGGGGGATGTAATTCGTGCCCTTGTTTTCAAAATAGATAAATCCTTGTTCAGCGTGATTTTTAAAGTCTGGAAAAAATGCGATCGCTGCAATATCCAGATCTCCATCCAGGTCAAAATCGCGGGCTACAGCTTGTGAGGCACCGTGCATATTATAGAACCAAGATTCGGCAAAATCATTCTTTCCATTGTTTAAAAAGATTCTGACACCATGGTAAGGCTTCAGAATCGCAGAGTAATCGGCATTATCACCATTCGTATACAGGATATCGAATTTTCCATCGTTGTTAAAATCGGCAACATCGAAGTAACTGGAGCCATATACGGGTGGGAAACTCAGAATGGTATTCATTCTAAAGTTGAAATTACCCTGGTTTAGCAGGAGTATAATTTTTTCATCACCTTGTGACATAAGCGCAAGAATGTCATCCATGCCGTTATTGTCAAAATCTCTGATAATAACCTTTCGGGCTCCCGGTAAATTTTGAAGTACATGCTTTTCAAAGTTTCCATGCCCAAGATTTTTATACACTAGTAACGCGCCGGAATAATTTCCAAATGCGCAGGCCACGACATCGTCAAGTCCATCACGATCTAAATCAACCATTTCAAAATTAACGGGCCTTTTCAGTGAATCAATGAGCTTCATTACGGTATGATCATGTACATTGAGTTTTGCTACTTCTCCTTTTGGCTGATCATTCGGATCCATAATGCCCATTAGCAAGAGGGTTAGATCGCCATTCTTTGATATCAGAATCTGAGAAGGCGGACTAGAAAGTTGAATAGAGTCTTCGGGTACAAGGTTTTCATTCAGGCGATAAAGTTTTTTAAACCGGCTACCAACATATATCTTGTTGGTACTGGTGTCGGATTTAATAAAAGTTGTCACCGGAAATGTTGGCAAGGAATAAGGCTCAATCGTAAACTGTTTTACACGGTTTGGGATGGTCGACGACGCAACATTCAGGGAATCAGGAGAATTATTAAAATAATATTTCTTTATTGACTCCCATTCTTCCGTGGTTACCATCGGATGACCCGGCAGCACCTGCAAGACCTCGGGTTGATCATCCGCAGCGATAGTAGAAAGCATTGAAACATCTATTCCCATTCTAAAGGACATCTCGGGAAGAACATTTTCCCAGTTCTTTTTATCCAGTAGGCCAGGATCCGGAAAAATATGACAACTTCCGCAATATTGTCTGGCTAACTGTTCATCTTCGTGTCGTTGGCTTAGGCATGAGAGCAGGAAAAAAAAAGTTAGGCAAATGGTTATAACGAACAGGATATTCGACTTCATCGAGTGTTGCTCATTAGAAAGAATTTGTAAAACAGTAGGCAAGAATATTAGCGCCCATACGGAGGGCCTGAAGTCGTTTTTCTTCCGGATCATTATGAATGCGTTGATCCTCCCATCCATTACCCAGATCGCATTCATAAGAATAGAAAACCACCAGGCGACCTTCATAAATTAATCCGAATCCCTGTGCAGGTTTGCCGTCGTGCTCATGGATTTTTGGCAGCCCCTTCGCAAAATCAAATTTTTGATGATAGATTGGGTGATCAAAGGGAAGCTCAATAAGCTCAAGCTCCGGGAATACTTTCTTTAATTCCAGACGGATGAACTTGTCAAGCCCGTAATTATCGTCGATGTGAAGGAATCCGCCCCCGCTGAGATATTTTCTGAGATTGCTGCCTTCCGCCTCCGAGAAAACCACGTTACCGTGTCCCGTCATATAAACATAGGGATAGAGGAAAATATCCCGGCTTCCAACTTCAACAATATCCTCTTCTGGGTCCAAATTGGTGCCGATTTCTGCATTAGAGAACTTTATCAAATTTGGTAATGCGGTCTTATTAGCGTACCAATCGCCACCACCATTGTATTTTAGCTTGGCTATCCTCGTAAGCACCTGGCCGTTGGCGGAGAGATTACAGGTGAAAATCATGGAGAACAGGACAAATCTTACATATGTGGTTACCATAACACAGTTTTCAATACTTAAATGTGAAAAAAAATTTCCTTTGTATTTAAACCTTTACACGGAAGGCTTATCTAACCGAACGAAAATAAATTAGAAACCTATTAAAAACGCATGAAAACAAACAATCTCTTTGGAAAAATCGCCTCGTTTGCCCTGATTGGCGGAGTTCTCCTTATTTCATCTTGTAACGATGAAGACAGGCTAACACTTGCTGATACGCAGGATATTACGGAAGAAGCCGTAACAGATTCTTATTTTCAGGACATGGACGATATGGCTGGTGTAGCGATCAATTCACCGGCTGATGATGAATATAGCGGTGGAAGGAATGCAACTACCATAACCATTGAGGACCAGCGCTTCAACTGTGCCGGCATTATTGTAACGATTGAGCCCGGCGCAAACTCCACACTGGAAGTTCCGCAAGGTGTGTTGACCGTTAATTTTGGCACCACGGGTTGCAGCGACTTAAGAGGAAATATTAGAACTGGAAAATTGATCTTTACTTACCATGGATGGCGTTTCGTGCCAGGGTCCACTGTAGTGACTACCACAGATAATTATACCATCAATGGAATTAAGCTGGAAGGCACACGCACGTTGACCAATGTAACGGGCAGCACATCAGAAGCACCCAAGTTTAACGTGAAGCTTGAAAATGGCAAGGCTACATTCATTGCCGACGGAACGATAGCAGAACGCGAATCTGATATCACCTGGCAGTGGGTAAGGGCCGCAAACCCGACAGAAGATTACCTTTTGATCGATCAAAGCAGCACGGCCAATGGTAAGACAAGAGGAGGAAGAACATATTCCGTTTCCTTGTCAAAAGCATTAAAGTATAAGCGTTTCTGCGGCATTGCCGTAGAAGGTATAAAGAAATATATTATTGATGGCAGCAAAGAAATTACCATTGATTATGGTGATGGTGATTGCGATAAATCTGTTGTCATTACCGTAAACGGTGTAACCAGAAACCTCACGGTTGATTAGTTACACAAGCAATTAAGAAAAGGCCGGGGATAAACATAAACCCGCGGTGGAAAAAACATAGCCTACGGTTTAAACCGTGGGCTATGTTTTTTTCTGCGTTATTATTTTCAATGGGTCTTGAGATTCTTACCCGTGATGCATTACTTGCATGGAAATTAAAATCACTATGCAGCAATACCTCAGCCTGATGAATGAAATCCTTGAAACAGGCGCCCGGAAAAAGGATCGTACCGGCACGGGGACACTTTCAGTTTTCGGAAGACAATTGAGGTTCGATCTTGCAGAGGGATTTCCGCTTGTAACCACTAAGAAGCTTCATCTGCGCTCTATAATTTATGAATTGCTCTGGTTCTTAAATGGCGACACCAACATTAAGTACCTGAAGGACAATGGTGTAACCATTTGGGACGAATGGGCCGATGAAAATGGAGAACTTGGTCCAGTGTACGGTCACCAATGGAGAAACTGGCCGACACCTGACGGACGTCATATTGACCAAATAACTCAGGTGCTTCAACAAATCAAATCCAAGCCCGATTCACGCAGGCACATTGTTACCGCATGGAATCCATCAGAGGTAGACAAGATGGCTTTACCCCCTTGTCACGCATTGTTTCAGTTTTATGTGGCCGATGGAAGGCTATCGTGTCAACTTTACCAGCGAAGCGCAGATTATTTTTTAGGCGTTCCCTTCAACATAGCCTCGTATGCCCTGTTGACGCATATGTTTGCACAACAGAGTGATTTGTTGCCGGGAGAATTCGTTTGGACGGGCGGTGATGTACATATCTATGTTAATCACCTGGAGCAAGCTAACCTCCAACTTTCGCGTGAACCTTATTCAATGCCCAGGTTGAATATTAAAAGGAAACCGGCTTCAATTTTTGATTACCAGTTTGACGATTTCGAGATGGTAAATTACCATTCTCATCCGTCCATTAAAGCCCCAATTGCAGTGTGAAGCTCACGTTAGGGATGGCAGGCGGATTTAATTTTTGTCACCCCATTGGTATTTCTTTGTAACTATTACATCTTTTTGTCGACAGATTGCGTATTCAAACCCGTATGCCGGAAAAAAGTAGCGTTTTTGATATGATTGGGCCGGTAATGATAGGGCCATCCAGTTCTCACACCGCTGGCGTGGTTCGCATTGCCCGAGCGGCACTGAAACTTTTAGGTGGTGTTCCGGAGGACGCAGAAATAACCTTTTACAACTCTTTTGCAAGAACGTATGAAGGTCACGGGAGCGATCGGGCAATAATCGCTGGTTTGCTCGACTATAAAACGGATGACATAAGAATTAAAGATGCGCTGGAGTTGGCAAAAGAGCAGGGCTTAGTGTATCGCTTCAGGTCAATCGGAAACGCGTCGACGCTACACCCCAACACCATAAAATTAAGCCTTCGGAAAGGGGAAAAGACGATTGAGGTTATTGGGGAAAGCCGGGGAGGTGGAATGATCAACATAGCCGAAGTCAACGGATTTAAAGCAGATTTCAGCGCGAACCTTCACACCATCATTATTACGGCGAGTGATGTGAAGGGAAGCATTGCTTTTATTGCAAATATATTAGCCCACGATGAATGTAATATTGCTACTATGTCAGTTTCGCGAAAAGGTAAAAATGACGTAGCGTGCCTTGTTATAGAAATGGATTCTGGCATAAAGCCAGTAACATTAGCGTATTTACAGAGTCTTAGCTGGGTACAACAAATAACTTATATACCGGATATTGATCGTTGATTATGAAGAAAACAAGACTACTCCTTTTTATTCCTATTCTTCTGGCATCCCTTGCCGGAATTGCACAACAGACCGATACACTTTCAAATACCAACGCATGGACGCTGAAACAATGCATTGATTATGCGCTGGCCAACAGCTTAACTGTGCAACGGGGTAACTATAACGTGGAGACCAGCGAGGTCAATTATAATCAATCCAAGATGAACCTCCTTCCCAATCTAAACGCTAATGTTTCTTATGGTTACAATTGGGGACGTTCGGTTAACCCTGTGACAAACCAGTTCACCACCCAGGAGATTAATTACTTGAGTCCGAGTGTCTCAAGTTCGGTGACCTTGTTCAATGGCATGCGGATACAAAGTACACTGAAACAAAATTCAAGAGATTACCAGGCTTCCGTTCAGGATCTCCAAAAAACCAAGAATGATCTGATCCTGAACATCGCTTCACTGTTCGTGAATGTGATATTTAATAAAGAACAATTGGAGAACGCTAAGTTTCAATTGAGTTCAAGCCAACAGCAGTATGAGCGAACAAAAAAACAAGTGGCTGCAGGGGCATTATCAAAATCAAATGAGCTCAATCTTGATGCACAGGTCGCTACGAACGAATTAAATGTCATTACACGCGAAAATACGCTCAACTTGTCACTGTTGCAATTAAAACAGGCGCTTCAACTACCCGCATCTACACCGTTGGATGTGGTGGTCCCTGAAGTTGATATTGAAGACCTGGTTCTTGACCAAAACCGTGATCAGATTTATGAAATAGCCCGTGGCACTATGCCCGAAATAAAAAGTGCCGCACTTAAGGTTGAAAGTGCAGATTTTGGGGTAAAGGCTGCGCGAGGAAATCTTTACCCCCGGTTAAGCCTTTCTGGATCTCTCAACAGCAATTATTCAAGCGCCTCTGACCGCGCACATTTTGTCTCTGATGGCGGGGACCCGGTGATTACATATCCCCAGATCGGAGTTGTAGAGGGAACCGGTACCCCTGTTTATTCTTCTTCGCCAGTACCGGTGCCTTCAGGTTCGATCGTTGACGGATATGGCCGAAGAGATCAGCTGCAGGATAATATTTTCAGGCAAGTTTCGCTGGGCTTGACCATACCTATATTTAATGGTCTTCAATCGAGGGCTGCATATCAACGCTCTGTTATTAGCCGTCAACTGGCTACCATTTCAGCGAAGGAGATAGACAATACGTTGCGTCAGAATGTTGAAACGTCCTATAATGAGGCACTCGCGGCTTCAAAAACTTATAATTCTTCGCTCAGACAGGTTAATGCGCGTGAAGAAGCATATCGAATGACGAAACAACGATTTGATATTGGTGCCGTTCCTTATGTGGAGTACCAGGTTGCAGAAAACGACTTGTTTCAGGCTAAGTCAGATCTTGTACGGGCGAAATACGATTTTATCCTCAAGAAAAAAGTACTCGATTTCTATCAGGGCAAACCTCTCGAATATTAATAAACCGCGCAAATGGCAAAGCAAAAACGAAAATCTAACAAGTTGATTTATTGGCTCATCGGGGCCGCCGCCTTCCTATTACTTTTTCTCGTCGTTGGTAAATCTGCGGGATGGATTGGAAAGCCAAAAGAAATAGAAGTTGAACTCGCCAAAGCAAAGCGCGTAACGATTATAGAGAAGGTCAGTGCATCAGGAACCGTTCAACCCGTTACGGAAGTTAAAATTGCCCCAGAGGTCTCTGGTGAAATTATTGAGCTTATGATCGAAGAAGGGGATTCGGTTGACCAGGGTGAGACACTTGTTAAGATCCGCCCGGATACGTGGCAAAGTCAGTTGGAACGGGCGGAAGCTGGACTCAGTCAACAACGCGCAAACCTGGAGCAATCTAAAGCTAGTCTTTCACGGTCTCAGGCCACATTAATAAGAGCAGAAGCCGAGTTTAAACGTAATGAAAAATTATGGAATGAAAAGGTAATCTCTGATGCGGATTGGCAATTGGCCAAGCAGAATTTTGAAATTGCCAAAAATGACGTTGCTTCTTCAGAACAAATGGTGGAAGCTGCCCGCTACGTTATTAGAAGCACGGAAGCATCTTTGCGGGAGGCTCGTGAAAACTTCAGGAAGACCACCGTGGTGTCTCCAATGGATGGTGTTGTATCTAAACTTATAGTAAAGAATGGGGAACGCGTAGTCGGTACTGCGACGATGGCAGGGACGGAGATGTTACGCATAGCTGACCTTCATAAAATGGAGGTACGGGTAGATGTAAATGAGAATGATATTGTTCGCGTTCACGTAGGGGATACTGCGGTAATTGATGTTGATGCATATTCAAGCCAAAAGATAGAATTCAAGGGAATTGTAACGCTCATTGCAAATACGGCAAAAGACAAGGTCTCAACAGATGCCATTACGGAGTTTGAAGTACGTATCCTTATACTCAGCTCCTCGTATCATGATTTAGTAAAAGCCGGAAACAAGTTTCCTTTTCGTCCAGGCATGACCGCCAGCGTGGACATCATGACTACAACAAAACAAAATGCACTCTCTGTTCCACTGGCTTCCGTAACAACCCGTAACCCCGATGAGGATAATAATGCCGAAAATAAGGAGCAACAAGGTCCCCCAAATCCTGAAAATCAAGGAAACGATAAGAAGACAGAAAAGAAGAAAGAAGATAAAACTGTTATTTTTATAAATGATAAAGGAATTGCCAAAATGGTAGAAGTAAAAACCGGCATCAGTGATTATGATAACATTGAAATTTCATCCGGGATAAGCGATAGCACAGAAGTGGTGATCGGCCCATTCCTGGCCGTGTCCAAACGATTGAAAGACGGAGATAAGATTAGAAAGCAGGAAAAGAAGGAACCTGAAAAAAAAGAAGACTAGCCTCAAGTTTAAATAAGCAAAGCCCTCTGATAGCAATCGGAGGGCTTTTTGTTTAATATTGCTGCAAAAAGTAATATGGTAAAACACCCGTGGCATGAAGTTTCAATCGGCGAAAATCCGCCGGAACATGTGAATGGAATTATTGAAATTCCGAAGGGTTCTCGCGCAAAATATGAGATTGACAAGGAAAGCGGTTTAATTAAACTTGATCGGGTTTTATATGCTTCCATGTACTATCCGCTTAACTATGGATTCATACCACAAACCCTCGGCGAAGATCATGATCCGCTGGATATAGTAGTTCTAACTTCAGTTGCCGTTGTGCCCCGTTGTTTGATCCCCTCTAAAGTAATTGGTGTCATGCGAATGATTGACAGGGGTGAGGCCGATGATAAGATTATTGCTGTGGCGGAACAGGATGTCAGTGTGAGTCATATTGAGAACATGGCTAATATGCCTGATTATCTCCTTCAGGAATTACGGCATTTCTTTGAGAACTACAAGACATTAGAGAACAAGAAAGTTGTTGTGGATGAGTTTCAATCAAAAGAGAAAGCTATGGAAATCATTCTACAGAGTATCGACCTTTATAAAAAGATGTTCCCTAAGTGAAAATTGGTTTTGACGCTAAACGACTCTTTAACAATTTTACAGGCCTTGGCAATTACAGCAGGTTTGTTGTTGCTGCTCTTCTTGAACATGTTCCTGACAATGAATATATTCTTTACACTCCGAACATCAGGCACCACCCCGAAATAACTCCTATTACCGCGCATTCAAATGTTGCTATAGTAACTCCTTCTGCTGTTTACAGACTTTTTAGGGCAACAAGTTTATGGCGGACCTGGGGAATTGGGAAGGAGCGAAGTGTTAGTACCCTCAATGTGTTTCACGGCCTAAGCCAGGAGCTACCCGTAAATCTTCCGGCGAACATCAAGAAAGTAGTGACGGTGCACGATCTTATCTTTCTTCGGTTTCCAAAATTTTATAACCCTATCGATGTTAGGATTTACAAAGCTAAAGTTAAAGCGGCGTGCCTGTCGGCCCACAAAATTGTGGCAATCAGCCAACAGACCGCGGAGGACCTGGTGGACTTTTTAGGAATTTCTGAATCAAAAATTAAAGTTGTCTATCAAGGTTGTCACCCGCAGTTTATGAAGGTTCTTTCAATGGATGAAATTCGTAACACCAAAAAAAAGTATAATCTTCCCGAAAAGTATGTGCTGAATGTTGGTACCGTTGAAGCCAGAAAGAATGTGATGACCGTCGTAAAGGCCATGTCAATACTGCCGATTAAATCCCGTTTGCCTCTGGTTATCATGGGGAGGGAGACTGCCTATAAGAAGGAGGTAGTGGCCATGGCATTGCAGCTGGGTGTGTTGGACTCGATTATTTTTTTGCATCAAGTTCCCTTCACCGATTTTCCACCTATTTATCAAGGTGCACAACTTTTTGTTTATCCTTCTTTGTTCGAGGGATTTGGAATACCGCTTGTTGAAGCGATTGAATCGGCAATTCCTGTCATTAGTTCGACAGGATCTTGTTTTAGCGAAGCGGCAGGCCCAGGTTCAATTTATATTGATCCTGGAAATGAAGAGGAACTCGCCTTTCAATTAAACCGTGTTTTGCTCGATAGGGAACTTCAGCAACAAATGATTAGTGCCGGAAAGAAGTACACGGCGCGGTTTACTTCTGCACAGATAGCCAATGATCTCAACTCGGTTTACACATCGCTTTAAACTCTGTCTATATTGACTTTTGAGTAAAAGCAATAATTTCCATCATCCACGCTATACCCAAGTGAACGATAATGCCACCCCAAATGCTTTTTGTCTCAAAGGCAATAACACCTAGAATGTAGCCACCAACAACAGAACTTATGGCTTCCCCCGGAGGTTTGCCAAAGTGTAAAAAGCAATAGGTTACCGCCATCACTAAAACAGAACTCCTTCCCAACACGGTAATCATACCGATCACCATAAATCCACGGAAGAGTAATTCTACTGTAATAAAATCCAATCCATAGGCAAGTTCATATACAATGACGGTGAACCACTCCGGAACATTTAAGAAGACGTGTGCTGATGAAGTTTTATACATTGGATATTGCCTGAGAAAGCTAGCATGAAAGGACGCTGCAATGAGGATGGGTATCATGATCAGCAACATTTGAAAGTATGGCCGCGTGTCGAAGCGTTTGGCGCTTAATCCGTAGTAGTGGTTTTGATTTTGTTCATAAACGCGGTTAAAGACGAGAAGCGGGAAAAGTATAGTAAAAAAACTAATGAGATTGACACCGACTTTAAAGGCCCAATATTGAAGTTGAGGATGAAACCACCAATCAATCCAACCGCGAAGAAAAGGCAGGCTGCTATCTAAGCTCAGCGCCGTTATGGCCAGCAGACTCTTAATCCAGAAATCTTTACTTCCGAAGTGTGTATTTTCTTTTTTTGAAAAAGAAATAATTAGCAACGATCCGTAATAAGCACCGGCATAATAGAAAAAATGAAAAATGAATTTTCGGAATCCTTTTTGATTCTCCAGAAAACTATCATGAACATCAAATGTATAATTGATGAAAATGGAAATGGCTAAAAAAATAAAAATAAAGCCATACTGTTTAACATTGAAATCTTGCCTGACATGATTGGAGAGGTATTTCCAAATAGAACCCATCTACCAGTGCATCAAGTGTTGATAGACTTTGTGGATTGGCAA
>Ga0184629_10000082_pt1 | contig 36305 bp, 28 predicted proteins | sample PLM4_32_b1_FD_133158 | JGI IMG/M metagenome (GOLD analysis project Ga0184629, IMG submission 133158) | Groundwater sediment microbial communities from an aquifer in East River, Colorado, USA - PLM4_32_b1 | ecosystem: Environmental > Terrestrial > Soil > Riparian zone | place: USA: East River...
AAAATATACATGAAACGCCATCGTTTACCGTAGTCCAGATTAAGCCGGCTTAACAGGTTGAAAGAATCATCAAAGCTTAACGATCTGTTCAGGTGTAAGAATTTTATTCCATACGTGATCACCCGTTTTTTATTAAAAGGAGATGGCATGATCGTAAACTTATTGTAAAGAACTTTTTGAAAACCATATCCGAATCCCCACGTATCCTGAAAAGGATCGAGCCCCAGGATCAATGCATTCTGATTAAAGATCTGGTTGCTGTCGTCGAACGGCATTTCTGAGCCTATAACCCACGAACAATTAAGACAATTACCAGTAGTGTATTCGATATTGGTTGAGAAGATCTCATTGTAATAGAGGCGGAAGTAAGAACCCTTCGAACCAAAGTTTAACAGTCCGATTGGAGTTCCCATCCTCACTCTTTCTTTCGATGGATATTTACTAAAAAGATTTATTAACCCGATCTGTTTGCCACGTGCATCACCTCCGAAATTGATCAATCCAAATTGCAGACCATCCATTTCCTTACTAAAGTTGAGTAATCCAAGCTGTACACCCCTGGCCCGCGTGGGTGGTGTTGATTTTTTTCCTTTGATACTTCTTGCTTTGTTTATCAGACCGAGCTGCATTCCAGAGAGCTGAGCATCGGTATAATTAAACAGGCTGCTGATTTGAAAGCCACCTACCGATTCCTTGGAGAGATTATACAAACCTGCCAGTTGAAGTCCAACGGTGGTTTCGCCCGCGCTATTTCCGATTCCAGCCAGTTGTAGTCCCCTAAAATTGTTTCCCACAATGTTAAAGCCACCTGACAGCTGAATGCCTGAAGAATGATTGAGGACATAATTAAGAAAACCGGCAATCTGAATTCCGGTACGGTTGACTTCAAAATCTTCGGTGTTGATGAGTGTCCTTTCTTCAGACAACGTGAGGTTTATAAATGCATTCGTACCAACAATGTTAGCAAGACCGGCAAGCTGAATGCCTGTGGTAGTTTTCATATTTCCGTTTGTAATGAGTCCTATTTCCAATATGCGGTTGCCGGCAGAAAGGCCTCCAAAAAGATTAATGGAGAACATGTTGTAATATGAACCGCTACTAATACCGTTGGTGCTGATCCCTGGAAATAGGGACAGTTGAAATCCCTTTTCGAATTCACGGATCTTCTTTTCAACCTGGCCGTAAGTGCTCGATGACGCCGTCAGAAAAAGAAAGACCGCATACCTGCAGAGCATAGGATTCATTCTTTAAGAGAGATTAATATGTTACTTCCCTCCAGTCCTTGCCCACTTATATACGCTAGGTGAGAGAAGATATTGCTATCCACATCTGTTATTTTAGCCAAGGCCTGAAAGCCCAGCCAAAAAAAGAAGGCGGATTAATGTCAATCCGATAAGCAAAATTTTGAATCCAGGCAAAAACCATTACAGGAAGCGGAGAACAAATCGTGGAAGTTTTTCTCTACTCATTTTTCAAAGAATTAACAGGATTTATCGATGCAACTTTTATCACCTGTGTGAAGACAATAAATAATGTAGCAGCAAGTATTGCAAGGGAAGTAAGAGGCACTGTCCACCATGGTATAGCTATCCGGTAAGAATAATTTTGCAGGTAGTTATCCAGTGCCCACCATGAAACGGGCGCTGCAATGACCACAGCGAATAGGACTATCCGGATAAAGTAGTTGGAAAGAAGCAGCAATAAAGTATTTATACTTGCACCTAAAACCTTGCGAATCGCCATTTCCTTTGTTCGCTGCTCCGCTGTATAAGCTGCAAGGCCGAATACTCCCAATGCAGTAAGTAAAATGGCGAGTAACGCGAACAGGTTGGATAGCTTACCAATAAGTTCAATCGTACGGTATTTGTCAGCAAAGTTTTCATCCGCAAACATCACTTCGGGCGCATTTGCAGGACTCAATTTTCTGAGGACGTCTTCCAGTTTTTTAATATGAGCTGGAAGGTCTTTCGGTTCTGTCAACCGCATGGTCAGGTATTGATGATAACCTCCCAGTATTCCAACAAAGAGAGGGTCAATCGACTCGAAAGGAGAGCCCATGAGTACATCGTCCAGCACACCGATAATAGTCCACTCCCTCCCACTAAATCTGAGTATTTTACCAATAGGCTCTTTAAAGCCCATGGTCGCAACTGCGCTTTGGTTCACCAGCACGGCACTTGAATCTGTCCGGAATTCTTCAGAAAAATCCCTGCCCTCAACTATTTTCAACCGGTTGGTTCTAACGAAGTCAAAGTCTGTAGAAAAGAAATCAAACGTTACTTTATAATCGGTTGGTTTTCCGTCCCATTCAACAAAATCAGTATAATAATTCTGGTAAATGGTCTGATTCGATTGGGTTATAGATTCAACTAATCCGGTTTTCAATAATTCATTTTTTGCAAATGCATAATTCTTTTTGATCTCATCATTAGACTGAATCATGACCAGGTTTTCCTGGTCGTAACCCAACTCCCTGCTCTTTACATGTTGTATTTGTTTGTAAATAACGATCATTCCGATCACCAGGAAAATGGCAAAAACATATTGAGCCGTTACCAGAATATTACGTGGTAATCGAGCATTCTTACCTATTTGAATTTTTCCTTTCAACACTCTTACAGGCTGAAAAGAAGAAAAATAAAATGCAGGGTAACAACCTGACATTAACCCGGTGATACCAATAATGCTTAACGCAAATACTAAAAACTCGGTGGACATCAAGTTTAACTCAAGCTTTTTATTCACGAGTGTATTGTATGCAGGCAAGCTCAGTTTGACTACGAGAATGGCGATAACAAAAGCCAGGAAAGTGATGAGAAATGATTCCAACAGAAACTGAACCACAAGCTCTGAACGATGTGAGCCAATGCTTTTGCGTATTCCTACTTCCTTTGCCCTTCGTTCCGAACGGGCTGTTGCAAGGTTCATATAGTTTATGCATGCGATCAGTAAAGTGAAAATTCCTATCCAGGTAAACAGCCTTACATACTCTATTTTCCCCCCTGCCTCGTGACCATTTTCAAAATTGCTGTATAAGTACCAACGGTCCATGGCGTGTAAAAACAACTCATGGTTCAAATCATCTTTCACGTGCTGGCTGACCATGCCTTTGATATGCGCGTTGATCTCTTCAACGGAGCTGCCCGGTTGTAATTCTACGTAGATGTTATACCAGAAATGGTTCCAATCCTTTCCGGTTGATGTTACCCATTGTTCTGTGATCTCATAAAAGGACGCCGGCACGAGTGCGTGAAACCAGAATGTTGAGTTCCGGGGTAGGTCCTTAAAAACACTTGTTACTTTTAGCTCTTTGTCGTTGTCCCATCGGATGAATTGGCCAATAGGATCTACATCTCCGAAGATTTCCTTTGCTGTGGATTCATTCAGCATGATCGAATAGGGGTCGTCCAGGGCGGTGGTCTTTATGCCGGCGATCAACGGCAAGTCAAACATTTCCAAAAATTCCGCTGTCACTGCTAACCCTTCTTTGTTGAAAAGCTTACCTTGATGGTGAATGGTATGACCGTTGGTCCAACCGGTATAGCAGGTGTTTTTTATTCTCGCGTCGGCATTTTTCAGGACCTGATATGCGGGCATACACAAGGTTTCATCTGTGTTTATCACGTTATTGAATGTACTGTTTCTTTTTACCTGATAAATATTTTTATGATTAGGAATAAAATGGTTGGAAGTATTTTCATCCTCCACCCACAGCATGATCAGGATGGTGCTGGCAATGCCGATTGATAGTCCGAAAATATTGATGAATGAATAGGCCTTATTCCTGCTTAATAAACGTATGTTGGTTTTAAAATAATGCCTAAGCATATAAGTATGTTTCAGTTCAACTGAAAATTTATTTCTTAATACAATTCCCGGTCTGAAAAACCGAATAACATTCCATATCAATCGTTGCTTTGCTTTTCTTTCTCCATACGATAGTACATCGCGGTTAAATTTCTGAACCAGATCTCCTTCAATCGCTTCCAGAATTCCTGCCGGACAGAACCATTGCAAGAACCGAAGTGCCCAACGCAGGAAACGGTTATTCATATTTTAAACTCTCCACAGGATTTCTAAGTGCGACTTTAATGGTCTGTAAACTCACCGTAACCAGGGCTATCAGTAAAATCAAAACAAAAGGAACGGCAAACAACCACCATCCGAGTGCAATTCTAAATGCATAACTTTCAAGCCATCGGCTAACTCCAAAATAAACCAGCGGCACGGCAATAACATTTGCAGCCAGAATGAGCTTGACAAAATCACGCGTAAACAAACCAATCACATTTGTAACCGTGGCCCCTAAGACTTTTCGGATACCAATTTCTTTTGTGCGCTGCACGATCGCATACGATGTTAGTCCGAAAAGTCCAAGGCAGGCAATAAATACTGCAAGCCCAGAGAACAATCCCATCACGCTACTAAACTTTTGCTCGTATTGATATTGCTTATCAAAATACTGATCAAGGAAAAAATAATTGAATGGATAATCCGGGAAATGATGATCCCAGGATGACCGTATCTGTTCGATGGCCTCCTGAACATTTTCTCCTTTGAAATTTATGGCATAATAGGACAAAGCCCTGGGCTGAAGTATAAAATAAAGCGGCTCCAGGTTTTCCTTTAAGGAGAGCTGATGAAATGAGTTCAGGACACCAATAATCTCATAGTCAGCACCCCAATAAGTTGAAATATGACTGTGAACTGCTTCTTCAGGATTTTTAAAGCCCAGCAGCTTTGAAGCAGCTTCATTAATCAGTACAGCGCGTTTGCCTTCATTCCCGTGATCGGAAGGGAACTCCGGAGAAAAATTACGTCCTGCCAGCAATTTTACCTGGAGCGTATTGATAAAATCATAGTCAATACCAATCGCCAGCAAGCGGTATGCTTTTTCAGGATCAATTGTCTCGGCTTTGAATTCAGTTCCCCAGTTCGGTATCTCTCCGGGTAAATGCGATAATGAAGTTGCATTAACGATAGCCGCATTCGACCGAAGTTCTTCCTTGAACAAGTCGGCTTTATTCAAATAAGCCGAGTCAATAACATATCCTCCGGCAGCATTCGACCATGTTTCTTTGTCAAAGTTCATCGCCTTAATGATGACTACCTGATTGATATTGATGCCCAATTCCGTGGAACGCATAAAAGACAACTGTTGATAGGCAACAACGGTTGTGATCATCAGCATTATCGCTGCGGCAAACTGAAACACGACCAAGGCTCTTCTGAACGTAAAGTTACTTCCTGAACTTATTTTACCTTTTAAAGCACGTACGGGATAAAAAGAAGAAATTACAATGGCCGGGTAGAAGCCGGACATCAACGTACTCGCGAAAATAAAACATATCAGAACTAGGCATACCCATTTATCGTACAGTGTGGAGTAATCCAAAGGAATTCCCACAAAGCTGGTAAAAGCAGGAAGAAGGAGGTGCACCAGAATTATCGCGATCAATACAGAAAGCGTATTGAACAATGCAGATTCAGTTAGAATCTGTGAGATCAATCCAACCCTGGATGCACCCACAACTTTGCGTATTCCGATCGATTTCGTTTTTTCTTCAGAGATAGCGGTGGAGAGATTTACATAATTTACCCAGGCGATAATAATTATGATGGACGCAAGGAAGATCAATGCAAATACCAATGCGCTGCTTCCATTGGTTTCCAATTCATACAGAATGTGTGAATACAAATGAATATCAAGCAACGGCTGCAGCTCGAAAGTGCTGACCTGTCCATAATCATCCTTATTATTTTTGAGTCCGTTTTTCGAAACGGCAAGTTGGTTCAGTTTATGTTCCAGTGAGGCACGCTCAGCATAATCATGCAGGAGAACATACGTCTGGCCGCCCCAACCCCAAAATCCTATGGTACCGCCCCAGAAATTTTTATCTGTTGCGGGAGCATGGATAAGCAGATCAAATTTAATGTGCGAGTTGGCAGGAATATCTTTCAGAATGCCCGTGATCTTGAAACGCCTTCTTTCTTCACCGTCGTTTGTCTCCAGAATTTTTCCGAGGGGATTTCCGTCAAAATATTGGTTCGCCATCGTTTCTGATATCAATGCTGAATAAGGGTCTCTCAAGGCAACACGTGGATCCCCTTTCAAAAGGGGAAATGAAAAGACATCAAAAAAAGTGCTGTCTACGCTGAACGCTTTATACGTTTGCAGCGGTGTGAACGTATGTTTTTTATCTTCATACCGTATAAACGTGTTGTCAGCACTAAATCCACCGATGGTGGTGGCCGCCTTTACCTCAGGAAATTCTTCTTTCAATGCCTTGCTAATTCCATCATATGTGTTGGTTTCGTGATTAATAACTTCATTTTGTAAGGTCACTTTGGTGGCAACTCTATAAATATTTTTTGCGCTCCGGTGAAAGTCATCATAGCTTAATTCAAACCGTACATACTGCAGTATCAGGATACAAACTACCATACTGACCGATAACCCAAGAACATTGATCAACGAAAAGGTTTTATTCCTGACAAAACTTCGACTTGCCAGTACAACATACGTTCTTAGCATATAGAGTTGATTTAGTTCAACTGAAAAATTATTTCTTAATATTATGCCGGGCCGGAAAAACCGGATTGCGTTCCATATCAATCTTCGCTTGGCTTTACTTTCTCCAAACTTTTTTACATCCAGATTAAATTTCTGAATCAAGTCACCTTCGATCTCCTCATACAAATAGAGAGGGCAAATGAATCGAAGTACTCTGAACCAAAAAACCATAGTCATCATTAAATCAACCGAATCAAAGTCCAGACATTTTCAACTGGGGCACCATCTTCCACAATTCCATCCGCGCTTCTTTCATTACGCGCAACATCGCCATACCTGCACTTGTGACCGTGTAAATCCTCTTCCTCCTTCCGCCTCTTTCTTTCGTCCCGCCTCCCATACTCGACTTGATGTATCCTTTGTCTTCCAGACGATAAAGGGTTACGTGCACGGCGCTCAGATTCACATCGCGCTTTAATCTTGTTTCAATTTCATCGGAGATTGCTGCTCCATAAGCATCCTCTTGAAGTGCCGCCACCATCGTTAAAACTAATTCTTCAAACTCTCCAAGGTATTCTTTTGCCATATCCTTATATTTTGTCAAGCAAATAAATAAATTAGTTTCTCAATTGCAATTTATTTCCACAAAATCTATCGGTTGATTTTAGCTTACGATGAGAATAAAGTAGAGCATGGGATTGAGCCGCAAGGCGCGACAAAGTCAGAATGGACATACGCATTGGTGTCCACTTTGTCCTAAATCGTTTGCCTATAACTAATTCATTTGCGTTACTCCAAGCTTCAACGAGCATACGCATTTTCTGCATACCGGATCTTCTTCCACGTTCAACTTCTTTCGGAAGTTAATCGCTTGATCGGAATTAATGATCTCCTGAAAATCATCTTTGTAAATATTTCCATAGGGTTTATGGAAAAAACAAGGCATTACGCTTCCATCTGATTCAATAACCGCTGAAACCCAGGGCGCATTACAAACTGTTACGGGATATTCGCCAAGACCATTCACTGCTTTATAATATTGAACAATCTTTCTCATTTTCTGCGGATTTTCAGCAATAAACTTTGAATCATAATCACTCTTGAGCCCTGAAAAAGATTGTTCAATAATTCTTTCAAACTCCGCTGCCTCTTGTTTATTCAAAGCAACTTCACTGACTCTTTCTGCTGTCCAATGTTCAACGTGATTAAAAGCTGATGTCGAAATATCAGCCGCTAAAAATGAGATTTGGTTTAAGCCTATTTCTTTCGCGGCCCCAACAATGTTAACAAAGTCATTAAAATTGTAGCGTTGCAATACGCACCGGGCTGTAACTTTATATTCAGGTTTTTGTTTCTTTAATTCTTTTACACCGGCAGCAAGTTTTTCAAATCCTTGCGGGATATTCCTGATCTTATCGTGAACAGGTTGGCTGCCATCCAGCGACACAATGACCTCTTTAAAATTTGCAATAATTTCTTGTGCATTTCTTTCCAGCATCAATCCGGTGGAAAGCAACGTGATCTTTATTCCATTTTCGCGCAGAATGGAGCACAACTTCCAAAGATTGGAATGCATGAGCGCTTCTCCCCCAGAGAAGACTATTTCCCGGACACCTAACTTTGTAAAATGCTTGACATGTTTCTGTAATTCCTCCGCAGAGATTTCCTTTTTATCATGATTGGCTTTCCAAATATCACACATCACACAACGACAATTGCAACGGCTGTGCGGCATCAGCACAATGATCGGTAAATTGTATATCTTATCGGTAGCAAAAGTTAATAGTCGCTTGAGCATTCTTCAAGTTAACGAACGTCCTTTATTAACAAAAATAGTTTGCGATAGATTTAGATTGGTCATGACAGGACATTACAGTTTAGTTGTTATTCTGGGCTAAAGCCCTTGTATTTTTTATCTCCAATTTTTCTTTGGGTTTAGCCGATACAGCAGAACTGCTGTTGTATATGTGCAAGTAGTAATGATCTGCTCTTAAAGGATGTATTCTACTCCCACAGCAAGTAGCGCCCCTACAATGGCGACAGCCATTTTTTTTGCATTGAAGCGATGTTCCGGACTACTCTCAAAAACAATGGTCGTTGAGATGTGCAGAAAATTTCCGCTGACTAATGCATACAGGTATAATAAGCCCGTCGTAGAAATTACTTCATGATTTGCCAGGTAAGTGCTCAGCAAAAGTCCCATAGGGGCAGCCAGGGAGAATCCAATTAAATGAGGCAACGCTTTACTTCGCGAATGAAGCTGAAAGGCTAAAACAGTCATCAGGGCAAATGCTGCCGGCGCCCGATGTAAGGCTATACCTAACAGGATCGCATTGACATTATATATGGATCCCATGGCAGTAGGTTTTGCCAACATGGCACCTTCCAAAAATGCATGAATACAAAGGGCGAATAAGAGCACTAATGCGGAGATAGCCCTATTGCCATGACGATGACGCGTATGTTTATGGTGATCATGACTATGATGTTCGCGGGTATGAATATGGCCATGTTCGACACCCGAGGTAAAGTATTCCAACAACTGTTGAAGGAAGAAGCCTGCCAGCACAAACAGTCCAATTAACTCAACTCCCAGGCTCTGCCGGTATAATTCTGGCAAAATGTGAATGACGGTGATGGCGAAAAGATATGATCCGGCAAACACCAATAACAGTTTGAAATTTGTGTCTTTGCTTTTTGGCACCAGGTAAATCAGCAACCCTGAAAAAAGGGGCGTGAGAAAAAGGACCAATAATTTGAGTACCATGGATACTTGTTCTTAGGGTTCTAATTTTACAAAAGGAATTATGCCTGCAGTGATATATTTTTCCATCTTGCCATCAGGCGTCGAATAGAATAGTAAGACTTCTAACTCGGGATGTCCCTTCAAAAGTTCAATTGCCTTTTCGTGGCCCATGACCATGAATGCTGTTGCCCAGACATCTGCTGTTACACCATCAGCGGCAAAGACAGAAGCACTAAGTATGGCGCGTAGGGCAGGGAAGCCTGTTTCAGGATCAATAATATGGGAATATTTCTTCCCATCAATTTCGCGATAGTTAAAATAATTTCCAGAGGTCGTAAATGATTTGTTCTCTAAGGCTACATACGCTTTGAAAAATTGATTTTCATAAGTCGAGTTTGGATCGAGTATGCCGATTTCCCATCGCTTATTCGTTTTTAAGTTCTTTCCAATAGCCATTCCCTCACCGCCTAGTTCCACCAGCATATCCGTGATGCCTTTCGATTTTAGAAAGTCGGTCACAACATCCGCCCCATATCCCTGCCCTACCCCACCAAAATCTAATTGAACATGGGGGTCTAGTTTTACTATACTGTCCCGTGTAATGCGGATTTTATTAAATCCCACAAAGACCTTGATGGAATCAATTTGGGCACTATCCGGATTGATTTGTTTACCGGGGCCAAATCCCCAGGCATTGACCAATGGCATTACAGTAGCATCAAATGCTCCTTTAGATGCCAAAAAAACTTCCTCTGCTTTCTTGACAGGGGAGTATAAATACGGGAGCCGAAATGCGATACCTTCTGTACTTTTATTGAATGTTGATACCTCTGATGTTGTGTCGTAATTATTGATGGATTTATTCACGATCAACAAAAGTGAATCGACCGAGTTTTTAAAATCCCTTCCCTTTTGATCAAAATAAGTAATGTGATAGGTGGTGCCCATTGTTTTACCCGCTATCTTAACGGGTTCGGGAACCTGGTTCTTTCGGTACAGCCACACACCAAAAACAGAGAAGAATAAAATGACAGCATATAAAATATTCTTCTTGCGAATGCCCATAGGTTAAAATCGGTCGCAAGTTATAAAAATTGACCTAATGCAACATTGTTGTATGTGTTGATTCAGGCACAGGCATATGAAGTATATTTGGCGGCAAGCAGACAAAGCGCATGCGCCGAGTTTTATCACGACTGCGTCAGGGTTGAACATTTGGGTCGAGGCTTTCCACTTCTATTCCCGTCCGACGCTGGTGTCCATTGGGAAGTCCTGTCCTGGTAATGTAGTCGTTTAATGTATTAGCAAAATAATGCTGACCTTTGTATCTGACAAGCGTGTACGTAACCATAATTACACCACGCTAAACAGATCTGAAGACTAACGTTTAACTTTCACCCATGCGGGAAGATTACCTCAAAGCTGATAACGAAGAACAAGGTGCTGCTGAGAAAGACATTGAAAAAGCACTGCGCCCTCTGTCCTTTAGTGATTTTTCAGGACAGCAAAAAGTCGTTGATAATATCAAAATTTTTGTGCTTGCCGCCAAGCAGCGTGGGGAATCGTTAGACCATGTATTGCTGCACGGACCTCCCGGTCTGGGCAAGACAACGTTATCGTATATAATTGCCAATGAATTAGAGTCGGGCATAAAAATCACTTCTGGGCCGGTACTAGACAAACCAAGTGACCTAGCCGGAGTTTTGACAAACCTTGAACCGCACGATGTGTTGTTCATTGATGAAATCCATCGTCTTAATCCTGTTGTGGAAGAGTATCTCTACTCAGCGATGGAAGATTTCCGGATCGACATTATGCTTGACTCGGGACCCAATGCACGGTCCGTTCAAATTGGGTTGAATCCATTTACACTCATTGGAGCCACAACCCGGGCAGGCCTTCTGACTTCACCGCTCCGCGCTCGTTTTGGTATCAATGCGCGATTGGAATATTATGATTCAACCTTGTTGACGAAAATAGTTAAACGCTCAGCCGGCATTATCAACACACCCATTGAAGATGATGCAGCTTATGAAATTGCCAGAAGAAGCAGAGGAACCCCGCGGATTGCAAATAATTTATTGAGACGCACCCGCGACTTTGCCCAGATCAAAGGAGATGGTGTGATTACTATCGCTATTGCACAACTGGCCCTTAAAGCTTTAGATGTAGACCAGAATGGATTGGACGATATGGATAACCGCATCCTGCTTACCATTATCGAAAAATTTAAAGGAGGACCTGTTGGGCTAACCACCATTGCCACGGCAGTAGGTGAAGAAGCTGAAACCATCGAAGAAGTTTATGAACCCTTTCTGATCCAGGAGGGATATCTGAAACGAACTTCGCGTGGCAGAGAAGCGGCGCCGCGAGCCTATACTCATTTGAAGATTGTACCTCCGTCTTCAAAATCCGCCGGTCTTTTCGATCAAATATGACCTCTCCCCGATAGGATCGGCTATTGTTCTATCATTAATTAGCGTTAGCGAACAGCGGTTTATCCGTGTACACAGGAAGAGAAAAGTAAAATGTTGTTCCTTTGCCCTCTTCTGTTTCAAACCAAATTCGCCCTCCATTCTTTTCCACGAACTCTTTACATAGAAGCAGACCAAGGCCAGTTCCTTTTTCATGCCGCGTGCCTTGTGTTGTAACGGTTGTAAGGGTAAACAGGCGTTCACGGTTTATTTTAGGTATACCAACCCCGGTGTCCGCCACGGAAATCATAATTTTATTATCTACGCGATACGCATTTATGTTAATGGTACCTTCTGGTTGCGTAAACTTTATAGCATTCGTCAACAAGTTTCGAAGCACGGACCGAATCATATTTAGATCGGCAAAAGCATTCAGCGCACCCTGAAGATTATTTGTTAACATAATTCTCTTTTGGCGGCATTCCGGATCAAGAAGACGAACCGACTCATGTGCCAATTCGCACAAATCAAGCTTGTCGGGTTCAAAAGTCTCGCCTTTCATTTGTAGTTTTGCCCATTGTAAGAGGTTATCAATAAATTCTGTGGTTTGTACCAGGCGTAATTCTAATCCTGCCGATAATTCTTGAAATTCTGCTGAACTTAATGCTCCGGATTTTGCCAATGTCAACGCCAGGTGAAGGGAACTGAGCGGCCCTCTAATATCATGGGAGACCACAGAAAAGAGTTTATCCTTTACATTGTTTACTTCCTCCAACTGAAGATTTTGTTGTTGAATTTCATTGGTACGCAATTGCACTTCCTTTTCGAGCCTTTCTTTTTCTTCCTGCCCCCGACTAAGCTCCAATTCTTTTGAAAGTTGATTTTCTTTCTCCAACGTTCTCCAGCGATCGCCTAGTGCAAAGGAGATAAATAACATCTGAAGGATACACCCCACCATCAATCCGGTATAATTTGTACTTAAGTATCCGGGCATAAATCCCACGCTGCTGATCGTAAAAATACCTGCGGCCACCAGTGGTGTAAACCAGGCAATAAGGTAGTATCGGGCAGGCTTAAAATTTTTATAAAAGCAGTATCCGGCACAGATCAAAGCCACCAGGCAATGAATAAAGATTAAATAATTGTGATACTGGAATGATATTCTTCGAAAGAAGATTGTCATGAGTAAGGCAACTCCGAGATCTACCAACATTACTCCCAGCAGCAGGTTATCCAATTGTTTACTGAATTGGCGTACATTTAAAAAAGCCCGGGTCAGGAATGTTGAGCAGACCACAAAGGCGGGCCCCGTTATCATAGCTAAAATATCATTGAACCCCGGACTTTTGGGGTACACGTATAGAAATGAATACCCCTGAAAGAAGGCCACCACATTCACCATGGTAAGAAGGGTAAGTACATAGTAGAAGGTTATTTTGTCGCGGATCGACAAGAATAGAAACAATTGGTATAAGATCATCAATAACATCGCGCCATAAAACAGTCCATTCAATAGTTGAATCTTAGAGGATGTTCTTAAGAAGGCATCGCGGTGCCAAAACGTAATGGGCACTTGAACTGAAGAAATACTCTGTACACGTAGGTAGATCGTTTCCGATTGTCCTGGTAAAATATTGAATTCAAAGATCGGATGCCGGTGCGGAAGGTCACGTTGCGTAATTGGAAAGTGATCCCCGGAAGTTTTGTGTATGAAGGTGCTGTCGGGGCCGATCAGATAGAAGTCAATTTGATCCAATGGTGCGTAAGCCACCTCCAGCAACCATTCCCGAGATTCCGACACGTTATCTATTTCTACCTTAAACCAATGTGCTGCACGATCGAACCCGATATTTGGCGAGTACGCTGACTGGGGCGCTGTAAACGCCATGTCTCTCAAATCTTCCACCGTCATGGCCTGCGTGGCGTCACGCCAGTAGCCAAGTTGCCCGTTCACATGTACCCGGCCGGCTTCCGTCAAAAATAACGTCTGTGCGGAAGAAGACAGGGACCCCGTTATAAAGGCAACAAACAGGAGTATCCTGCTATACATAAAGTATGGATTAGTTAGGTTGAGAGGATGCAAATTCCTTTGCAAAGTACGTTAAGATAACATCAGCCCCCGCTCGTTTAATACTCAATAGCGTTTCTTTCATTACCCGGTCACCATCCAACCAACCTTTTTGGGCCGCTGCTTTAATCATGGCGTACTCACCACTAACATTGTAAGCAGCAATAGGTAATGATGAATTATCTCTCAATAAACGGATTATGTCCAGGTAAGCCAAGGCTGGTTTCACCATTAAAAAGTCCGCTCCTTCTGCTGTATCATGTTCTGCTTCAATCAATGCTTCTCTGCGATTTGCCGGGTTCATCTGGTAAGTTTTTTTATCTCCAAACTTTGGTGCTGAATCTAAGGCATCACGGAAAGGATTGTAAAAACCACTCGCGTATTTTGCAGTATAGCTCATAATCGAAACTTCAGCAAACCCATTTTCATCCAATGTCTTCCTGATATAGCCTACACGGCCATCCATCATATCGGATGGGCCAAGAATGTCAATCCCTGTTTCAGCCTGCGCAAGTGCCATCTTTCCTAAGATTTCCAGGGTCTCATCGTTCAGGATTTTTCCATCCTTTACGAGCCCATCGTGCCCGTCCGAGCTGTACGGATCCATGGCCACATCGGTCATAATGCAAGCTTCCGGAAATTGCTTTTTGATTTGGCGAAGCGCTTTCAGATAAAAGAAGTTTGGATCATAACTTTTCGTAGCCGTTTTATCCTTCCATTGATCTTCAACTGCTGGAAATACATCAAACACCCGGATACCAAGCTTCAGACATTCTGCTATCTCTTTCAACATTAAATCGACAGACAGCCTGAAAATACCGGGCATTGAACCAACTTCTGATCTTTGATTTTTCCCGTCAACCAAAAACAAAGGGAAGATCAAATCATCGGTGGTTACTCTGGTTTCTTCTACCATGGCACGAATCGCTTCACTTTTCCGGTTTCGCCTGGGTCGTTGAATTAAAGGAGACATAAAATCTAATGGTTAGAACACCCGAAAGTTAATGCTTCCGGCAAAGCAAAAAAATAATGATCTTGAGGTTTAGCATGACTTATTGTCTTCAAATCAAAAAGCATTTATTCCCCCAGTATGATATCATCACACCTTGTAATCCCTTGCCCGCGCTTCCGCCGCCGCGGCGGGGGCAAGGGGAGTGTCACACCCAAACTCACACGACATTCCTACAAATAAAACTTATTATCTATTATCAAGAGTGTGGGTTTGTGTGTGAACACGCCTCTGTGTCTCCCCGCCGTGGCGGCAAGAAGTGTGAGAGTGAGTTTAGTATTTGGCAGGGACGTCATATTTGTATCCTAACGGTAATTCCAATAGGACCGGGATTCATAGCGCTTCTGTAACTACCTTCATTATACATTTTAGAAATTTATGAGAATAATTCTTTTTCACCTTCACTGTTTCCTGATCCTATTGTCCTGCACTCCGAAGGAGTCTGCGGATGAAAATATGAGCAAAGAACTTGAAGCCTATTTCAGCAAAGAATTTTCGCCGGATGAACCCGGTGGTGCAATACTTCTGATCAAGGGTGATAGCGTTATTTTTTCGAAATGTTATGGCCTTGCAAATTTGATAACCAAGGAGCCCGTAACAGCCAAAACCCTTTTTAATCTTGGTTCTATATCAAAAACCTTCGTAGCCAATGCTATTCTGTTGTTGCAAGAGCAAGGGAAACTTTCTGTTGAAGATAGTCTCTTCAAATATTTCCCGGATTTCAAAAATAAGGCCATCGCCCAAAAAATAAAAATCAAACATCTTTTGACGCATACATCGGGACTACCGGATAACCGGCAAGTAAGCAAGGATACTGTATTCTATCTAACCGCGAAAGATGAAGAAAACTGGTACCCTATAACCCAAACCGATACGCTTAAATTTGAACCGGGTTCACAATTTGAATACTCCAATCCTGCATTTAACGGTTTGGCTTTGATCATTGAAAAGGTTAGTGGAATGAAGTGGCAGCAATTCATTGCCAGAAATATTCTCAAACCTTCCGGAATGGCAACAAGCACCATAACGGATGGACCACACCCTGTGCAGGGTGTGAGTCATGCCTATGTAAAAAACCACGGCCAATGGGTAGAGGATGACTATGGAGAAGAGCCAACTTTTCCTGCAGCAGGCAATGGCGGAGTATGGAGTTCGCTCGAAGAATTGGCCAAGTACGAAAAAGCCCTTCAGAAATCCCTGTTCTTAACATCGAAAAATATTGAAGATTCACGCACCGTAAAACGTTTTGATAACTGGAAAGGTACCGTTCCTTTCTCTGCGGGTTGGTCATGGTTCAAACCGGTTAATCAGAACAACCTATTTTCTCCGATTATAGGATGGTCGTGGTTTGTTGGAGAAACGCCAAGCGGGTTGAAAATTATCGGTCATACCGGAAGTCAGGGAGGGTTTTTGTGTAACTACGTCTCTATCCCAGAGAAGAGAATACTCCTGGTCATCCTTTGTAACTCCCCTCGGGACGTCTACACTTATTCAGACAAAATAATGGACGTCTTGAATTTATAGTTACAGATTCAATGTCGTTTACGTAAGCAAAAAATACATTTGTTGCACAAAGTGACACAACGTGTCCCCCGCCGCGGCGGGGAAGATTCACAAAGAAATACTGCATTCAGTCTTTCCGACTCTCGACACCGCCTCAACCTGCCTGCCGGCCGGCAGGCTCCTCACTCCTCACTCTCCCCATACCTATCCACAATATCCTGACTAATAAGCTTATACAGCTCCTCCAGCGACTCGTTATCATTTAAAAATTCCATGTGCTTATCCAGGATTTCAAAATCACCTCGCCTGGCAGGGCCTGTTTGAGCATTTTCCGGACCGATCGTCAGGCTCTTGTTTATCATTTCTGAAATCAATGGTTTGAGCCAATCAAAGCTTAAACTATTTTCCTTCATAATCTCCTGCGCCAGCAACAACATATGGTTTGTGAAATTGGCGGCAAAGACTGCCGCGACATGGAGCGCCTGACGTTCATGAGAAGTAATCTTGAAAACATTTTTGCTGATACCCTTGGCCATGGCCATGAGCAATTTTTCTGTTTTGCTGTTTTCACATTCTATAAAAATGGGAACCCCGCTGAAGTCAATTTTCCTCGTCTTGCTAAATGTTTGCAGAGGGTAAAATACACCAAGGTTAGGCGTGGCCGCATAGCCTAATAAATTTAACGGTTGGCTACCCGACGTATGCACAAGGATAGCATCATCGGGAAGAACAATTTCCCGGACAATTTCCTGAATGGCGTCATCTGAAGTGGCCACCATAAAAATAGTCGATGAACTGGTCGAGAAATCCAGGGAGGCTTTAACATTAGCCTGGTAAAGTCGCTCCACCAGCGCCTCTGCATGCGTCGGATTTTTACTGTAGACTTCTTTTACGGCAAACCCGGAGTTATCTAACGCAGGAGCGAGATGCCATGCGAGATTGCCCGAACCGATAAATGAAACAGAGGATGATTTTGTCATTAATCAATAGCCATTAAGAATTTGGTTTTCTCAGTGATAATTCAAAAGTATCAAGGTAAGGTACCTTTTACAATTCTTTCTTTACCAAATAAATCTTTTAGAACCTGAACTTCCGCAAATCCATTAACCTTCAATAACGCCGCCACCTCATTTCCAAAACGTTCATTGATTTCAACGGCTAACATCCCATTTGACCGCAATAGGTGTGGCGCCTTTTCCGCAATAACCCTGTAAAACAGCAATGGATCATCATCCGGAACAAAGAGGGCAAGATATGGCTCGAACGCAAGCACATTTTTTTTCAAGCCTTGCTTCTCACTCCAGGTAATGTATGGAGGATTGCTTACCACGATGTCGAGATCACGAAAAGGAATTTCATCCTCTAAAATATCATTTTTAAAAAACCTAACATTCGCATTCAAACGTAAGGCATTTTCCCTGGCCACCTCAATCGAGGGATCACTTATATCCGTAGCAGAAACCTCTGCTCCCGGGATTTCCAGGGCAAGCGTAACCGGTATACAACCACTTCCCGTTCCGATATCCAATATCCTGAAAATTCTATCGGTTGTTAAAACACTGTTGACGTCCGTTATTATTGACCTTACCAACTCTTCCGTTTCCGGTCGCGGAATTAAAACGGAGGAATTGACGATAAACCTCCTTCCATAAAATTCTACTTCGCCCAGAATGTATTGAATTGGTTCGTGGTTATTGATTCGCCGAATAATTTCTATGATTTTTTTTTCCTCTGTCTGCCCCAGCTTAACTTCTTTTTCAGAAAGAATATCTGTTCTGGAAATGGAAAAGAGATTATCTAATACTAAGTATACAATACTCCGAACCTCATCCTGACTTTCAACTAATTTGATTTGATTGACTAAATCCAGAAACAATGCTTTGGAATTCTTCATAGCTTGGCAATCTTTGCAAGTATACTCAATGACCAAACACGATCACCACATCGATGAAGTTTTTATGCACCGCGCCCTGGAGTTGGCTGAACTAGGGTGCGGAAACGTAAGTCCGAATCCATTGGTAGGAGGTGTTGTGGTGCATGAGGGGAAGATCATCGGTGAAGGCTGGCACAAAAAATATGGTGAAGCACATGCTGAAGTAAATGCCATAAACAGCGTCGAAAACAAAAGTCTCCTCAAAGAAAGTACGCTCTATGTAAACCTGGAGCCCTGCTCACATTTTGGTAAAACACCTCCGTGTGCCGACTTACTTATTTCTCACCAGGTAAAAAAGGTAGTTGTAGCCAACCTCGATTCAAACCCATTGGTAGCAGGTAACGGAGTAAAAAAACTTCGGGCTGCCGGCATTGAAGTCATTACAGGGATCCTTGATAAAAAGGGGCATGAACTAAATAAACGCTTCTTTACCTATATGGAGAAGCAACGGCCCTACATTGTTTTGAAGTGGGCAGAAACAGCAGATGGGTTCATAGCACGCGAAAATCATGATTCGAAATGGATCAGCAATGAGTGCTCCAGACAATTAACTCATAAATGGAGAGCCGAAGAAGATGCCATTCTGGTGGGGGCAAAAACAGCTACACACGATAATCCTCAACTCAACGTACGTGACTGGTCTGGAAGAAATCCGGTTCGTATTGTGATCGATCGTTTTTTGAAATTGAGTGACAAACTCCACCTCTTTGACAAAAAGCAGAAAACCATTCTTTACAACCTGATAAAGCATGAGGAACTTCCAAACCTTTCGATAATCCGGTTAGACGAGGAAGATTTTTTGGCCAATCTTGTGAAGGATCTGTACAAGCAAAGAATTCAATCTGTCCTTATCGAAGGCGGTGCAATGACGCTTAACCTTTTTATTGAAAGTGGACTGTGGGATGAGGCCCGGATATTTCAATCGCCACGGTTTTTTGAGAAGGGAATTTTGGCTCCGTCATTACAGGGAAAACTTATTGACCACGGTATGATTCAATCCGATATCTTAAAAATTTTTCATCGAGAAACCTGAATTCGCACAGCAACGAAAAAAGTCCAGCATTAAAGGGTTTGGATTTTCAATCGAAGAATCCAGCGAAGGTTGAAATAGTGTACCATTAAAAAATGGATGTGCTTTCAGTTCAAATGCCCGGGCTTCACCTTCTCTTGAAAAAGCGGTAAAGGCAAATGGATGCCGATTTAGCTTAGATTGATCAGCCGGATTAACGCCATAATTACAAAAGAAATGACCTGTAATCTTTTCCCTTTTGAGAATCTTATACAGCCACGATTGCCGATCTGTAATGAATACTTCCTCCTGTCTGCCTTTCAGGGAGCAGCTTAGTTTAGTAATTACCGGATGGTTGGCGTCCGGTCCACTTTCCTCGTGGGCAGCATCTAAAAAACCCAATACATTTCGGGCATATTCTAATACCATATATTGGAACCCACCACATGACCCCAACATTGGAAAATCATTTTCTCTTGCCCACCGGATCGTTTCAAATACGGCACTGTCGTTTATGTAGGGAGAACCCGGCACAATCCAAAATCCCTGAAATTTATTTTGATCGGAAATGGTTTCTGTAAGGGTGGCAGTGGAGACCCAGCGAGCCTTAACCTGAAAATCGAGATGTTGGCGGCAATGTTCAACCGCATTATTTAGCGCAACATGGGTATACATGTTTTCATGGAAGTCGCCAACTAACCCAATGCAAATGCGTTTCATAGTTTAAATTACAACTGGATTAGAAAATATATGGAAAAAGTAAATATTAAGGAAAAGCTGAAGGCGTTCGCCGACTACTGGAATCCTCGCATTATCGGCGAACTTAATGGCCAACTTGTAAAAGCTGTTAAGCTAAAGGGAGAGTTTATTTGGCACCACCATGACCATGAAGATGAGTTATTCCTTGTCGTGAAGGGGAAATTAAAAATGGAATTCCAGGATAAAACGGTGGAAGTGAACGAAGGAGAGTTTATCATTGTGCCACGCGGTGTTGAACATAAACCAGTAGCTGATGAAGAGGTTCAGCTGTTGTTGTTCGAGCCTGCATCTACATTGAACACAGGAAACGTGGAGAATGAAAAAACAAGAAAAGAACTTGAAAAGATTTAACTTTTAGGCCATGGCAGAAGAGCTCATCATTGCAACATCCAACGATAAGCAGGAGCGGTACAAAACGTTGATCCCTCAGATTGAATCCCTTGTGGCCGAGGAGGCTGATCTTATTGCTAACCTCTCTAACATTGCAGCCGCATTAAAGCAAACAATGAACTTTTTCTGGGTGGGGTTTTATATCGTAAAAGAAGACCAATTGGTGCTTGGTCCATTTCAGGGCCCGATCGCCTGTACACGTATTAACTTGGGCAAGGGTGTTTGTGGGACGTCCTGGAAAGAAGAGAAAACAATTCTTGTTCCGAACGTAGACGAATTTCCCGGGCACATTGCCTGCAGCTCTGCCGCACAATCAGAAATTGTTTTGCCAGCTTTCAAAAACGGAAAAGTAGCGCTCGTCCTGGATGTGGATAGCGATAAGCTGAATGACTTTGACAAGGTGGATCAAAATGCGTTGGAAAATGTGATGCGAATTATTGAACGTCTCCTTTAACACTCTATCCTTACACAACCGTTTCTCATGAATCACGATCAGCTCGTTTCGTTTTATGAAAAACGAAAAAGTAATTTCGCGGCTTTACTCCAATCTAAGAAAAAGGAAATAAACCTGGTTTCTAACCTAAGGCTTTTCATAGCATTAGTATTCCTGGTGATCGTTTACTTTGCTTTCTATAATACACCTCTTTTTTATATAACCATTCTACCGCTGATCATCTTTGCTGTTTTGATCCAGCAGCACAGTAAGCTTTTTGATCAAAAAGTACATCTTGAAAATCTGGTAACGATTAATGAACAAGAGGCACAGGCACTCCAGGGCGACATTTCATGCTTTCTTAGCGGTTCAGAGTTTATTGATCCACATCACCCCTATACGCATGACCTGGATATTTTTGGTGATGGCTCCTTATACCAGTCTATCAACCGGTGTAATACAATTCATGGAAAAAAGGAGATGGCGCAAAGGTTATCAGCGGCGTTGACTTCGCCTGAAGAAATCAATTTATACCAGCAGTCTATTCAGGAGCTCGCCGGTAAGACTGACTTTCGTCAACACTTCCAGGCTGCCGGGATGGAAATTGAAGAACAGGCGCTGGATCGTGACCATCTTATAGCGTGGCTAAAACTTCCTCCTTTTCTTTATTCAAAATCATTTTTTAAGTATTTGCTCATTGCCTTTCCGGCCCTGACGATATTATTTGTAGTAGCTGCTTTCTTTTTCGGCACTGTCAAACCTATTGCTATTTTGCTCGCACTTTCCCAATGGACGTTTCTTGGATTTTATATTAAAAGGATAAATGCTTTTCATGAATACATCAGTCGTAAAAAGTCAATTTTAGAAAAGTACGCACACATTCTGCACTTTCTTCAACGAGAAAAGTTTACCACACCCCTTTTACAAAAACTTTCCGCGCAGGCACAGGAAGCAGATGTAAAAGTTAAATCACTTGCATCGCTTGTTAGTGCTTTGAATGCACGGTTAAATTGGATGACCAATCTTGTAGTAAACAGTTTGTTCATGTATGATTTGCAATGTGTCTACCGGCTTGAGCAGTGGAAACATGAAAATTCAGCTAACCTTAAAACCTGGCTCGATGTTATTTGCCAGGCGGAAGTAGTATGTAGCATGGGAACATTTTCCTTTAATCATCCCTCGTTCACTTATGCCACCATTGACACAGCACTTAGGTTGGAAGCCAATGCGCTCGGACATCCTTTAATCCCTGAAAATGAATGTGTCACCAATGATGTTATCATGGGCAATAATCAATCTGTACTAATCATTACGGGTGCTAACATGGCCGGTAAGAGTACTTTTCTTCGGACAATTGGTGTTAATCTGGTGCTTGCGCTCAGTGGCGCAGCGGTTTGCGCAAAAGAGTTTCGCTGCCCTGTCATCAATATGCGTTCTGGCATGCGTACCGCTGATTCCTTAAAGGATCACCAATCTTATTTCTATGCTGAACTCAATCGTCTCAAGACCATCATGGATGAATTGCGAGGTGATAAACCTTTACTTATTCTTCTGGATGAGATCCTAAAGGGGACAAATTCAACTGATAAACAGTTCGGGTCTATCGCCTTGGTGAAACAACTTCTGGCCCATCCATGTCTTGCCCTTATTGCCACGCATGACCTTGCCCTGGGTGAACTGGAAAAAGAATTTCCCCGGCAACTCAAAAATTTCTGCTTTGAAGCAAATATTGAAGATGATCAGCTTTCATTCGATTATAAGTTAAAGCCTGGATTAGCACAAAAAATGAATGCTACTTTTTTGATGAAGAAAATGGGGATCATTCCGACATAAAAAATCATTCTTGTTAACACCAACATACAATTGTTCCAATGTTTTACTGCCCATGAGAGGCCGTTTTTTCACATCGAATTTTTATTTTAAATGATTACATTCGTATCCACTCCATTGCGGAAAGGGATGTTTTAAAAGTATTTCTGACCTAAACTTCCGGCCATGCAAAACAGAAGAGACTGGTTTAAGACGGCATTAGCATTAACTGCAGGTGTGCCGCTAGGGATGTCTTTGTCACAACAACTGATGGCTTCTCCTGTAAGTGAAATTGAAAGGGCGCGATGGGGAAAACGTCCTGTAGCGCCCATAAAAATCCGGTTAAATTCAAACGAAAATCCATACGGGCCTTCTGAAAAAGCAAAACAAGCCATACAACAAGTTTTACTGGAAGGTAACCGCTACGCCTTCGGCGTACAGGAGGAGCTGAAAGCAATTCTGGCAAAGAAAGAAGGTGTTACGCCGGAGCATATCAGTATTGGAGCCGGCTCGGGAGATTTATTGTGTCAGGCCGGTGTAGCCTTTGGTGTAGAGGGCGGGAAAATCCTTTCGGCATTTCCAACATTTCCATTATTGATGAATTACGCCCAGGAATTCCGTGCCACCTGGGATAAGGTAAACGTGAATGAAAAACTGGAACTTGACTATGAAGCTATTGCTGCCCGGGTAACGAGCGAGACGAAGCTCGTATTTATTTGCAATCCTAACAACCCAACGGGTACACTAGTTGATCCAACAATTGTAAAACAATTCTGTGAAGAAGTTTCGAAAAAAGTAATAGTATATGTGGATGAAGCCTATTTGGAATTTCTGCAACCCAAACAGCAATTATCCATGGTAGATTTGGTGAAGAAAGAAGAGAATGTTGTTGTCTCAAAAACCTTTTCCAAAATTTACGGATTAGCAGGGCTGCGGATAGGTTATGTTATAGGAAAGCCTGAACTGATTACTAAAATAGCACGCTACCACATGGGCATTTCCAATAATCAACCCGCCATTGCTGCTGCCAAAGCTTCCTTGGGTGATGAATCCTTCATGGAACACTGCCGAAGCAAAAATGAGGAAGCCAGAAACCACCTCACGGCTTACCTCGACAAAAAAGGGATTTGGTATGGGGAGTCACACACCAATTTTCTTTTCTTTCCGGCGAAGTCAGACGCCGCACAGGTGCTGACGAAATTAGAAGAGCGCGGCATCGGCATCCGGCTTTGGGATTATAACAATCAACAATGGTATCGTGTAAGCATTGGCACACTGGAAGAGATGAAAGTATTTACGAAGGCTTTTGATCAGGATGTTGGGGATTAGGTGATTTTCAGCATAGTTGTATAAGTAAAATTTAGTTGGCTGTTATTCTAAATTATTTTCAGATGGTTGTGCAAGATGAACTTACTTATAAAGTAATTAAATGTTGCTTTAAGGTACATAATACTCTAGGCAATGGATTTCAAGAGGTTATTTATCAACGCTGTCTGGCTATTGAACTCACCAAAGCTAAAATAAATTTTGAAAGAGAGATCGGACAAACTATTTACTATGACGGCCAAAAAGTTGGAAGGAGAAGGGCTGATTTTATTGTGGAGAATAAAGTTATTATAGAATTGAAGGCAGTTATCCGACTTGCGGATGTCCACCTTGCTCAAGCAAAAAACTATCTAGTTGCTTACAATTTTGATATTGGCCTACTGATAAATTTTGGCTCACTTAGCCTCGAGTACAAAAGAATTTATCATCCACGTCTACGAAAAAATTACCAGGATTCACTGGATTAAAGGATTTGTTGGATGGACGTTGTGTTATGGAAACGGTGCATTCTTGAAACGGAAGATGCTCTATTCACTTGCTTTCAAATCCTGGTCATCCTCCGATCCAATAGATCCCTTAACTCATGATAATCCTTAAATCCAATACATCCAAATTCAGACAGTTACTTTATAAAGCGCAGCCAGCTTCTCTACCGCATAATCAATTTCTTCAATCGTATTAAATTTACTGAACGAGAATCTCACCGCTCCGCGCTTCGATCCGGGGTATAAAGCCCCTAATACATGAGAACCTGATGTGGCGCCACTCGAACAAGCACTTCCTCCCGATGCGGATATTCCTTGCAAATCCAGGTTGAAAAGAATCATGTCATTCTCCTCCGATTCTGGAAGGCAAACATTTAATACGGTGTAGAGGCTTTTGTCCAGATCAGCGGAGTCGCCATGAAAATCGACGCTGGGAATATTCTCTTTTAATTTTTCGATCATCCGTGCCTTCAAGCCTTTTATATAGGGGATATGCTCATCCATATCACGGTACGCTATTTCAAGTGCTTTTGCCATTCCTATGATACCATAAACATTTTCTGTTCCTCCGCGCATGTTGCGCTCCTGTGTGCCACCCAGAACAAAGGGTTGAATTTTTTTGTCTTTGCGGATGAACATAAAACCAACTCCTTTTGGTCCATGAAATTTATGTGCTGCGGCTGCCATGCCGTGGACTTTGATCTTACTTAAATCGTGAACATAATGCCCAACGGTTTGTACGGTATCTGAATGAAAATACGCTTTGTAAAGCGCACACAATTCACCCACTCTATCGATATCCAATAAGTTTCCGATTTCATTGTTGGCATGCATCAAGGAAACAAGAGAATTTTGATTTTCCTTTAAAAGCGTTTCGAGGTGCGCTAAGTCAACATGTCCCTTCTTGTCTGTATCGACCATCGAAAGGTTTATTACCCCTCGCTTAGCAAGATTACTTAGTGTCTGTTCAACGGCATGGTGTTCAATCCGCGAGGAAATGACATTCTTAATACCATAGGTTTGAAGGCTACTGATTAAGATGGTGTTATCAGCTTCTGTACCTCCGGAAGTAAAAATGATTTCACCCGGCGTGCAGTGTAATAATTCTGCAATTTTTTTTCGTGCAGACTCAATGGCTGCCCTTACTTTTCTTCCGTGAGCGTGAGTAGAAGAAGGGTTACCAAAGTCCTCCAGCAGGAAAGGTTTCATCGTCTCAAACACTTCCGGATCGAGTGGCGTAGTGGCCGAATTGTCCAGGTAAACGCGCATATATATTCAGGTTAATGAGTCAATAATAATTTAAACTGCAGTCTTTTCAGCAATAATCTCTTTAATGTCGGCAATGATCTTCTTTGCCAGGTTTTCGGCCTTCACTTCCATATCCGATTCTGCGTAAATACGGATAATAGGCTCTGTGTTTGACTTGCGCAGATGAACCCACTCTTTGTCAAACTCGATCTTTACGCCATCGATGGTATTTATCGGTTGCTTTTTATACTTTTTCTTCACCTCTTCAAGAACTTTATCAACATTGATCGCGGCTGTGAGCTCAATCTTGTTTTTAGAGATGATGTAATTTGGATACTTTGCCCGCAGCCTGGACACCGTTGTCGCTGATTTTGCCAGGTGGGCAAGAAATAATGCAATACCTACCAAGGCATCACGGCCGTAGTGCAGATCAGGGTAGATTACACCGCCATTGCCCTCGCCCCCAATTACAGCCCCATTAGCTTTCATCATGGTTACTACATTTACCTCCCCTACTGCGGCGGCAAAATATTGTCCCCCGGCTTTCTCTGTTATGTCCTGAAGTGCACGTGTAGAGGAAAGATTGGAAACCGTATTCCCCTTCTTTTTCTTACTGGCGTTCAAAACATAATCAGCCACGGCTACAAGCGTATATTCTTCTCCAAAAGGTGTCCCATCTTCGGCTATAAATGCAAGACGATCCACATCCGGATCGACAACAATCCCAAGATCATATTTTCCTTTTTTAATTTCACGACAGATATCCGTAAGATGCTCCGGAAGAGGTTCTGGGTTGTGCGGAAAATGGCCGGTAGGTTCACAATACATCTCTTTAACAGAAACTCCCAACGCTTTCAGCAGCATGGGAACGGCAATACCACCGGAAGAATTCACCGCATCCACTACAACTTTAAAACCTTTGTTCTTTATTGCCTCAACATCGACGAGAGGCAGTTTTAGAATATTGTCGATGTGCTTCTGCAGGTATCCATCATTCTTTTGATATTTACCGAGCTTTGCTACAGGGGCAAATTCAAATGCTTCCTTTTCAGCTATCTTTAGCATGTCCTCGCCATCTTTGCCTGAAATAAATTCACCCTTTTCATTGAGCAACTTAAGCGCATTCCATTGCACAGGATTGTGACTGGCTGTAATGATAATTCCACCGGCAGCCTTTTCCATCGGAACAGCGATCTCTACGGTAGGCGTTGTAGAGAGTCCAAGATCAATTACATCTATTCCTAATCCTTGCAGCGTTGAAACTATAAGGGCATTTACCATTTCCCCCGAAGGACGGGCATCACGACCAATAATAATTTTTGTCGAGACCCCCTTCTTTTTAAGCCAGGTTCCAAAGGCAGCGGTGAATTTCACAATGTCGACCGGGGTGAGATTTTCACCCGTTTTTCCTCCAATCGTTCCCCGTATTCCAGAAATAGACTTGATTAAAGCCACAATAAATGGGTTTTATTAAAAAATGACTGCAAAATTAAGAAGAATAATGGAAGGTGCAGGGGATAGGAGGAGTACAATTATTTGCCTTCACTATGGGCATGGGTCTAAGCCTTGTTTGGGCTTCAAGATCCTCTTTATTGGGCCAGGAACTCTGGCTGCCCAAGTAAGCGTCCGAAGATTCCGATAGTCTGCAAAAAACTGTCATTTGGATTTGTGATTTTAGCTGAACGAATTGCGATGTTTGCCTATGCAAAGTAGGCTGCTATTAAGCAGCAGCCTGTTAAATCTTTAAGTTGATCCTAAATGAAAAAAGTTTTATCCGCCCCAGATCCTCACCGCGAAGCTAAACTCCAGGCCTTTGACCGCTTACTTACGATTATGGATGAGCTTCGCGAAAATTGCCCCTGGGATAAAAAGCAAACGTTGGAAAGCTTGCGACACCTGACCATAGAAGAAACGTATGAGCTTTCGGACTCCATCCTGGAAGGTGACTTAATGGAAATTAAGAAGGAATTAGGAGATCTGATGCTGCACTTGGTTTTCTATTCCCGTATTGCTTCTGAGCTAAAGGCTTTTGATGTGACAGATGTTTTACATTCCATTTGTGATAAACTGGTTGAGCGCCATCCGCATATTTATAGCGATGTCATTGCAAATGATGAAGAAACCGTTAAAGCCAACTGGGAGAAAATTAAATTGAGAACGGGGAATAAATCTGTTTTGGAAGGCGTTCCGAAAACACTGCCGGCATTGGTAAAAGCCATACGCATACAAGATAAAGCCCGTGGTGTAGGCTTTGACTGGGAGAAGAAAGAACAAGTGTGGGAAAAAGTGGAGGAGGAAATGCAGGAATTTAAAAAAGAATTTAACGCTGAATCGAATGAGTCCATTAATCCTGAAAAAGCCATGGCAGAATTTGGCGATTTACTTTTTTCGTTAGTGAATTATGCACGGTTCATTCGTATTGATCCTGAAGAAGCATTAGAGAGAACCAACAAAAAATTTATCAAGCGCTTTCAGTTCCTGGAGGCTGAATCTTTAAAAGCTGGAAAAAAAATCGGAGAGATGACCTTGGCAGAAATGGACGTCTATTGGGAAAAAGCTAAACTAAAAGACTAGTGTGACCGTGGGATAAGATTATAGCTACATGATCGATTAGTTATCAAAGATGAGCTTTTGATTACGGTAGTCGCCGACATTTAAGACAATTGTCGACATAAACCATCTCTCCTCTAAAACGACACAGACCTGCTCTGTTAACAACAGGAAAACCGGGTTAGTGAACCATGACCTATAGCAAAATTGTTTACCTATGAATAAGCTGCTTATCATTCATTTCCTGATTGGGCCTGTTCTACTTGTTATTGCATGGCTTACGAAGATTTTTCCGCCTAAAAATATCAACGCGTTTTACGGCTATCGTACATCCCGTTCGATGCGAAGTGAAGAAGCCTGGAAGGAAGCAAATAAGTACAGCACAGAGGTAATGATCAGATTAGCCCTGAGTACTATACTTGTCCAGGTCATAACGTATCTCTTGATAGAAGACGAACTCGCCGTTCTTCTTCCTGCAGGTTTCCTTGTACTTGGGTTGATAGTTTTAGTTTTCCTGACCGAACGTCATTTAAAAATGAACGGGTTTAAATAACTATTGGTGTTCCAATGCGTCGGAAATAATTTTTAAATCGCTGGCCCCTCGGCATAAAATAAACCAGAATCTCCTATGCAATGGCTTAATTATTGGATGTGTTACTCAACTCCTCATCTCCTCACTCCTCGCTCCACATCTCCTCACTCAGAATTTCCATTTCCTGCTCAAACTCCACTTCATCAAGGGGCCGCTGGTCATGCTGGTGATGAGCGCCATGATCACGAGGGACACAAAAACTTTTTCGTTTATCAAACCATTTTCAAGTGCAATCAAGCCTAAGATTATTTCCATTGCCCCACGGGCATTCATACCAAACCCGGCAGCAAGCGACTCCTTCCATGTAAACCCGCCTAACCGTGTCCCTAAACCGCTGCCAACAATTTTCCCGATAAACGCAATAACAAGAATAATAAGCGTAAGGACGAGATCGAAGTTGGCAATGAAATTCACACGCAACCCGATGGAAACAAAAAAGAGCGGGGCAAAAATGTTGTTGATGAATTGATGGACAATTTCTTTCGCCCGTTCAGAAAAATGTTCTGAATCACCCAAAGCAACGCCGATGATGAAGGCGCCAAAGATGGCATGAATTCCAATGTATTCCGTAAACGCGGCTGCCAGAAAGCAGAGTGCCAGGGAGAGCGACAGCACACCCCCGGGCCATGCAAATTTCTTATTAACCCATGGTAGAACACGATTAAGCATCCCACGGCCGATCGTGAGCATGAAGAGGGTGAAGCTTATGGTAAGAATAACGGTATTGATCAACGGCATCGATCCACCATCCTTTCCGATTAATCCCAAAATGACGGAGAAGATCAGCCAGCCAATAAGGTCATCTACCATAGCCGATGCTACCACCAACAAACCCATCTTCGACTTAAACAGGTTTAGATCCATCAGAATCCGAACAATAACCGGTAAAGCAGTTATGGCCATGGCCGTGCCCATGAATAAGGCAAACGTCAACCTTCCGTTTCCATCTGCCATACCAAAAAATTGAGGAAAGAAATAAGGAAAGACAAAACCAATAACAAATGGAATGACGAGGCCAAAGAGGCTGGTGGCAATCGCTTGCCTTCCTTGTTGCCAGACAATGTGTAAATCAACTTCGAGCCCCGCGATGAAAAGTAGCATCACTACGGCTACCTGGACAAATCCTGACAGCACAACACCTGAAACAGACCCAATAGGATACAAAGCTTGAAACCACTCAGGCTTAATCATTCCCAGGACAGTTGGTCCTAGTAAAATGCCGGCGAGGATTTCACCAATAACGGCTGGTTGGTTCAGTTTTCGGGCGGCTTCTGCAAAGAGCCTTCCCATCAGCAGCATGATGCTGAGTTGAAGCAACAAGTGCACAACATCGGCATGGCCTAATTTACCCACGGGCTGCCTCCTTTCGCGGATTGACAATGAGAAGATTACAAGGCAAATCAGCAAAAATGTACTCCTGGTCGTGCGTAAAAACGCGATCAAATAAAGAAAATCTCCTTTGTGGTGCACCGACCACTAACAGGTCAGCCTGTTTGCGTTGTGCGAATTTCGACAATTCAAATCCTGATTTACCCGAAACTAATTTGATGTTTACTTTTAATCCTTCATGGGGTACACGCTGAAGGATTTTCTCGACATTGTCGATTTCATCTTTCACCAGGCTCTGACGCATGTTTTCATACTCTTCTTCCGAGTATTGCTCCGATACAGTCATCGTAAGCCCGTACATTTTTATTTCTCGCACCACGTGAAGCCAGGTTGCTTTATCCCTTAGTCCAATATGGCACGCTGTAAAAAGTGCTTCTTCCACATAAGGACTATCCTCTGCATTCACGACAATATTTTTGAAAAGCTGTGGGGTAGTAGACGGGTTCGTCAATAGCAGGACAGAACAATCGGCCTTGCGTAAAATTTTTCGTGCAATGGTGCCCAGGTAATATTGCACCAGATTTTCTTTCTTCAGTGCACCCGCTATGAGCAAGTCAATGCGCTCTTTTTTACACGTCCCCAAAATACGCTCACTGGGTTTGCCTGTTTCCCAAAATATTTTAACTGCATTTTCTTCCGCCAGCCCGGTTGCGATCAACAATTGTTTCAGTCGCAATTCTTCCTTTTCTCCGTGATCACCAACATGAATTAACAACAGTTCTGCATCCCACATCTTTCTTAAACGGGCAGCTTCAGCGAGCAAAGCCTCAATTCGAGGCGAAAAAGCAATTGCTAATCCTATTCTTCGTATGGCTGTTATCATGCGTTCAGGGAAAGTTATCCATTTTATCCAATTCCAAAGGATAAGCCGTGGCTAAAATGCAGTATTAACGCTAGTTTGTATCTTGGATCTATCTAATTCTGTTATTTTTTTCAGAAAAACTTGCATGCATACCCTGCTGCTCGTAATACATAAATGTGAAATTTAAGAATGACCCACCTTTGCATCATTAAAAATGCAGTTGGTATGGGATTGAAGAAAAGTATTCGGAATTTGATCGTAGGCGAAAACAAATACATAGAGTCATATGGCGAATTCAAGCAGGTCATGCTTTCAGGGCATTTCGCGCTGATTGGAATTTTTCTGTGCATGATGTACATGCTTTTTGACCTGGCGCTTGGGATCCATGGAAATATACCCGTGTTTACTTCCGCTATTTTCCTTTTGGGGCTTTCCCTTATCATTCACCGGCAAGGCGATCATTGCCTGGCAAACTACTTTTTATTGCCCACCATCAATATCACACTTTATCTCATTGCGGCCAGTGAATCGCCCAACACAGGAGCCTTCATATTTTTTATCGTAAATTCTATTGCTGCATTTGCCGTCTTTAGCTATAAGCAGCGATTGATTTCCATCCTTTTTGCTGTTTTCACCTATGTATTGTTTGTGTTAGCTTATTTTGTCGACTTCAGCATTTTGCCGGAAAGAACTTACAATGAAGAAACGCTGGTATTTTTTGTGGTCCTGAATTTTACCGCCGCCCTTCCAGCCTCCGTGATGGCTGTCTATCTCCTGATAAGCCTTAATCACCATAATGCCCTTCAGCTGATAGAAAATAATAATCTTCTTTCCAAAACAAATACAGAGCTCGATCGCTTTGTTTATAGTACCTCGCACGATCTTCGTGCCCCGCTAACTTCGGTTATGGGATTGATTAACATCACGGAACGCAGCCAGAATCAGGAAGATATTAACAAATACCTGGGCATGATGAAAGATCGGGTCTATTCCCTGGACCGATTTATTAAAGATATTACAGATTATTCCAGAAACAATCGGCTGGAAATCAAAAAAGAAAAGGTGCACCTCGCTGCTCTTGCGCGGGAAGTATGGGAAAGCCTGAAGTTTTCACCAGAAGCGGAAAACATTACGTTTCAAGTTGAAATACCGGAGGATCTTTCTATTGAAACAGACAAAAACCGTCTTCAGGTAGTTATTGGTAATTTGATCTCGAATGCAGTTCGTTATCACGACACCCGAAAGAAGGAGCAATATATTCGCCTTCATTATCAAGTAAGCGGACGTGTTTTTTGTATTAAGGTAGAAGACAACGGCCAAGGTATAGCCCAGGAATATCACACAAAAATATTTGATATGTTTTACAGGGCTAATGAAAATTCAAAGGGATCCGGCCTTGGATTGTATATTGTTAAGGAGGCCCTGATGAAACTTTCAGGCTCCATTCAATTGGACTCTACCCTGGGTGTGGGCACAGTCATCACTGTAAAGCTGCCACAGCAAATGCACGTTCAGGAGTTTGCTCATAGTCGCCCGAGGCAAATTCAAAACTAACAAGTGTTAAACTACAAGTTCCTTCCAAAAATCTGTCGACTGTCTGTGGACTAATATTATCTTTGCCGTCTATGGCAAATCAAGAAGATAATCTATTCAAGAATGTAATCTCCCACGCAAAGGAGTATGGTTTTATTTTTCCTTCAAGTGAAATTTATGACGGTCTGAGCGCAGTTTACGATTACGGTCAGAATGGCGCAGAGCTAAAAAATAATATCAAAGAATACTGGTGGAAGTTCATGACACTCCTTCATGATAACATCGTAGGGATAGATGCCGCCATCTTCATGCATCCAACCACCTGGAAAGCATCGGGCCACGTAGATGCATTTAGCGATCCAATGCTTGACAACAAAGATTCCAAGAAACGCTATCGGGCTGATGTTTTGATTGAGGATGCCATCACAAAGATGGAAGAGAAAATTGAAAAGGAATTGGAGAAAGCCGCCAAGCGATTTGGTAATGCATTCGATCGGGAAAAGTTTATCAGCACAAATCCCCGCACCCTGGAATATCAGCAGAAAATTAACGAGACCAATGCGCGTCTGAAGGCGGCCATAGGCGGTGCCGATATGGGTGCCCTGAAGCAACTCATTCTTGACCTGGAAATTGCAGACCCTGTATCCGGAACTAAAAACTGGACCGATGTACGGCAGTTCAACCTGATGTTCTCCACCGAAATGGGCTCCGTTGCCGACGACGCGAACAAGATTTACCTCAGACCAGAAACTGCTCAAGGAATTTTTGTGAACTTCCTTAACGTGCAAAAAACAGGTAGAATGAAAATCCCTTTTGGTATTGCCCAAATTGGAAAGGCTTTCCGCAATGAAATCGTAGCACGGCAATTCATTTTCAGGATGCGCGAGTTTGAACAGATGGAAATGCAATTTTTCATAAAACCCGGCGAAGAAATGAAGTGGTACGAATTCTGGAAAGAAAAACGTATGAAATGGCACCAGGCATTAGGCCTTGGTTCAGAAAACTACCGTTTTCATGATCACTTGAATCTAGCACACTATGCGAATGCTGCATGTGATATTCAATTCAACTTCCCCATGGGCTTCAAAGAATTGGAAGGTATTCATTCGCGTACTGATTTTGACTTGAAAAATCACGAAAAATACTCCGGCAAAAAACTTCAATACTTTGACTCAGAAGATAATCAAAGCTTCATTCCGTATGTTGTTGAAACCTCCGTCGGTCTCGACAGGATGTTTTTATCGATTCTTTCAAAAACGTACACCGAAGAAAAATTAGAGGATGGAAGCGACCGGGTAGTATTAAGACTACCGGCACCCCTGGCACCCAACAAAGTAGCGATCCTCCCCCTGATGAAGAAAGATGGGCTTCCTGAAAAAGCGAAAGAAATCATGAATGAACTGAAGTTCGACCTGCGCTGCTTCTACGAAGAAAAAGATGCAATCGGAAAACGTTATAGAAGACAAGACGCCATTGGCACACCCTATTGTGTGACGGTCGATCATCAAACCTTGGAAGATGACACGGTAACCATACGAGACCGCGATACCATGAAACAGGAACGCGTAAAGATCAGCGATGTACGAATGCAAATGATTGAGGCGTGTTCGATCAATAATCTTTTGAGGAAGCTATAACCCGATGTGGACTTTCCTTTTTGTTTCAGGAGCCGTTGCCTTTATCGTTTATCGTTTCAAGGTTGAACTGAAAGAAGGTTACTCCTATGCGGTCGTGCCGCTGCTCCGCTGAAAACCAGCGTGCTGCCAGTACCTCAACGCTACCGCGACATACTTCTGAAATATTTTCCCTACTATCAAAGGCTAGGGGAAAGCGAAAAGCTCAAATTTGAACGCAAAGTTTGTAATTTTCTTTACGGTAAACGATTCATTCCCCGAAATGTAGCGGAAGTGACAGTCGAGGCCAAGGTATTGATTGCGGCTACGGCGGTGCAACTGACTTTCGGATTATCTGATGTTTATCTTCGTCATTTTAACAAAATACTGGTCTACCCGAATGACTATTATTCTGCTATTTCCAAACAGTTTCACAAAGGTGAGGTTAGTCCAATGTTTGGTATTATTGTGTTGTCATGGCAGAGTTTTATTGACGGATTTATTTATCCGAATGACGCTATTAACCTGGGCTTGCATGAAATGGCACATGCGTTGAGATTAGAAAATATGATACGCCATGACGCTTACCAGTTTTTTGATGAAGACTTACTTAAGAAGTTTGACACGTGTGCATACAATATCTGCCATCAAACCGAAAACTGGATAGACACTTTTTTTAGACCCTATGCCTGTGCCAACGAACACGAATTCTTTTCGGTAGCGGTTGAAAATTTTTTTGAACGACCCGATGATTTAAAATCTGCAATGCCTGAGCTTTACACAATCCTAAGTAAACTGCTCAATCAGGATCCAGCTTCCTTGCAAAAGTGATTCGCGTAATAAAGATTTAAAATGAAGTAATCTTGTATTTTCAAACTGATTGATGTGAACTGGCTCCAACTTCTTTCTTCTCAACGCACCGGGCAAAAGCCCATGGCTGACATTGTGCCATCACGCAGTGCTTTTGAGCAGGATTATGACCGTATAATTTTTTCCCATCCTTTTCGAAGGTTACAGGATAAAACACAAGTCCATCCTTTGCCTGAACATGACTTTGTACATACGCGCCTGACACACAGCCTGGAGGTTTCCAGTGTTGGTCGTTCCCTGGGAAAGCGCGTTGGTGAAGTAATTTTACAACGGCATCCTCCCCTTAATAAGGATTTTTCCCTATTTGATTTTGGTGCTATTGTAGCAGCAGCATCCCTGACGCATGACTTAGGTAATCCCCCTTTTGGTCATGCCGGTGAAGACGCGATTTCTGATTTTTTTGGCCATCATCCACAGGGACAATCCTTTAAAGAAGAAGTAAGGGAAGAAGAGTGGAACGACTTGATCAAGTTTGAAGGTAATGCCCAGGGCTTTCGTATACTGAACAAAAATCAGTATGGACTTAAATTAACATTTGCCACCCTTGGAGCATTCACAAAATATCCTTGCCCTGCATCATTTGCTTCCCGTGACGTTACAAAACGAAGCCAGAAAAAATTTGGGTTCTACCAGACAGAAAAGGAAATATTCCGGGAAGTTGCCCGTCAACTCGAATTAATCCCGGTTGCTGAATTTGTTTCGGGTCGTCATCCTTTAGCTTTTTTAGTGGAGGCAGCCGATGATATCTGTTACAGCATCATCGACCTGGAAGACGGCTGCAACTTAGGACTTGTAGGCCATGAAGAAGCAAAATTATTATTTGAAGGTGTCATTACGAAAGGGAAATCAAAACTTGGAAAGCTCGGAAGCCTCACCAGTAAGCAGGAAAAAATTGGGTATCTGCGCGCCCTGGCCATCGGTGATTTGATGGATGAATGCGCTTCCCTTTTTCTGGACCATGAAGATGAGATCCTTAGAGGAACATTCGATCAGGCCTTAGCAGATCATTGTTCATCGAAAAATGGGTTGAAGGAAATCATCAAAGTATCCATCGAAAAAATTTATCGCGCTCGGCAGGTGGTAGAGATCGAAGCTGCCGGGCATGTAGTGTTGCCAGGCTTGCTGGAGGAATTTACAAAAGCAGGTTTTTACCTCATGCAGGACAAAAAATCGAGAAAGTATCAGAACTTACAACTTCTATTGCCAGAAGACACCCGAATAGCCATTCAGGAACAACCGTCAAATGTGTATAACATGCTTCGGCATGTCATGGACTTTATTTCAGGACTTACGGATCGGCATGCTTTATC
>Ga0184629_10000083_pt1 | contig 36303 bp, 34 predicted proteins | sample PLM4_32_b1_FD_133158 | JGI IMG/M metagenome (GOLD analysis project Ga0184629, IMG submission 133158) | Groundwater sediment microbial communities from an aquifer in East River, Colorado, USA - PLM4_32_b1 | ecosystem: Environmental > Terrestrial > Soil > Riparian zone | place: USA: East River...
ACAGTACTTTCCTAAGGGCACGGATCTGTCGGTGCACAGTCAAGCTCGGCTAAACTACATCGCAAGGGAACTCAACGAGCGCCCTCGCATGACGCTCGGCTACCAGTCGCCGGCAGAACGATTCCAGGCCTGTGTTGCGTCGACCGGTTGAAGTGACCGAGAAAAGCGGACGTTCCAGCCCGGCATTCAGGCAGGCAGATTCTGACCCATTTGAGACTCAAGCGCTGCACGACGCGCCAATCGCTGCTATGATTGCTCATTCTCAGACATTTGGAATCTTAGGTGCGGCGTTGTCTCGCAAAGAAGCAACGGGGGAAGCCGATGTCAGCAATCATGCGCAGGGAAGCGCTTCTGGGCCTTGCGGCAGTGTCCGCCGCGTCGCTCGCGGCGTGCGGCCAAGTCAATACCGGCAGCGCGATCGCGGAAGAAACCGGTTATGTCGATGTTCCGGGAGGCCGGGTCTGGTGGATGCGTGCCGGCTCGGGACCGAAAACTCCCCTGCTCTTGCTCCACGGTGGGCCCGGTGCGGGACACAATTACTTGCTACCGCTGAAGATACTCGCCGACGAGCGTCCGGTGGTCTTCTACGACCAACTCGGTTGCGGCCGTTCCGACATCCCAGACGATCCGTCCGTTTATACAGTGGCTCGTTCCGTTGAGGAGGTGGACGCGGTGCGGAAGGCGCTCGGCCTCGATCGCATCGTGTTGTTGGGTCATTCCTGGGGCAGCCAGCTTGCGATCGAATATTTCGCCACCCGAGGCGGACCGGGCATCGAGCGCCTCGTGCTCGGCGGCGCGCTTGCCAGCTCGCCTCAGGCGCTCGTCGGCATGAAGCGGTGGCTCGATGCCATGCCAAACGACGCGGGTGCTCGCGTTCGTGCGCTCGAAGCCTCTGAACAGTTTCAATCGGACGAGTACCAGTCGCTGATGAAATCGTTCTACGAGCGGCATCTCTGCCGCGCTTTGCCATGGCCGCCGGAAGCGCAAGCCAGTCTCGACATTGCTGCGAAATCGCCTGCCTACCGGATTATGTGGGGACCGAGTGAGTTCACCGCCACTGGAGAACTGAAGGACTGGGAGCGGCGGCCCGATCTCGGTACCATCAAGGTTCCTACTCTGATCACGACCGGCCAATACGACGAGATCACTCTCGATTGCCAGCAATCGATCATGGAGGCTATTGCGGGATCGCAGCTCCTAATCTTCGAAGGCTGCTCGCACATGACGATGAACGAGAAGCCGGTCGAGTATGCCCGCGCCGTGCGCAACTTCATCGCCTGATCGGGCTAGGGTCGACCGATTCTGCATGCGATTGAAGGCCCGTCCTTCGATCAATCTGAGCTTCTCGGATACGGCAGCTATTGGCGATCAACTGCCGTAGCCGGGCACGACCGTGCACGGCACAAATGCGGCGCATTTCTGCCGTTCCAAGTCAGCTGCGAAGCCACAACAAACGGAGGATTCCGCGCGCTGGACTTAGCGTCGGAACCCGCGCAGCGCGGGACCGTCAGCTCTCCTTCTGTTCAGAGATAATCAGGGCGCCGTCAACCTCGATGCCGAGACAGCGAACAGCTTAGTGTAGCCGAGCAGGAGCTGGACTGCCCGTGGGGTGCCGCGCGCTTCCACATGAGGGTTGGACCTCGTCCGGCGGAGGCTATTGGAGCCGAGCGCGTATGGAGACTCGTCCCGATGCGGTCCGCAACGGGTCCGCACCGTTATCAAACAAACGTAGCATTATCGCTTATTGGTTCTATCTATCTGTTTTTGCGTTCATTTTAAGTGGGCGCAGCAGGACTCGAACCTGCGACCCGCTGATTAAGAGTTCGGTGCGCGCGTTGCGCAGCGCTGAACATCTTTACGCATCTCTCCACACGGCGCGCGGAAAACCTCGGCGGCGCTTGAGTTTACGTTACACATTTCGCAGTGTCTGAGAACGACAGCGCGCACTCTTGAGCGGCAAGAGTCGTGGCCCACGCGTGTCCCAGGCGAGAGAGTGAAGCGACCAGAGAACCGGAAACTATTGACGCCTGCGGTGCTTGAGCAGCGCCCGCCGACGTCCGGCCGAGTGGAGATACGCGACACGCTCTCGCCACTGATCCTTCGCATCACCGCGGCCGGGAGGCGGCACTTCATCGTCCGCGCCCGGATTAAGGGGCACCGGCAGCCGATCCGGCTGTACTACCCAGACCCCCCGCACACCAGCGTTCTGGAGAGCGCGCGGGCGTGGGCCGTCGCCACAGTGGGATCCTGCCGCCGCGGCGAGGACCCCCGCCTGCTGCGCGCGAACGCGGAGAGGTCGGAAGCGGCCGCTGCGGAGGTGCTCGAGCGCAGCCGGTTCGGCACGATCGTAACCAGCTTCATGGCCAAGCACGCGGCTAAGAACCGCAGCTATGCGGAGACGAAGCGAATCCTAGACTTCTATGTGCTGCCCCGGTGGAAGGACCGCCCCATCCAAACCATCAACAGGGCGGAGGTTGTAGCGCTTCTCGACGAGATCGAGAGCGGGACATTCAAGGCCGCGGACGGCAAGTTCTTCGGTGGGCCGGTGATGGCGGACCACGTACTCGCACAGGTGCGCAAGCTGATGAACTGGTATGCCGCCCGCGACGCGGACTACTCGTCCCCGATCGTCCGAGGTATGGCGCGCACGAAGCCCAAGGAGCGGGCGCGGACTCGGGTGCTGACCGACGACGAAATCCGAGCGCTGTGGGCGGCTCTGGACGTCTACGCGCAGTCGAGCGACGAGAACAACACGGAGATGAGCGTTTTCCCCGACTTCGTGCGCGCCCTATTCTTGACCGCGCAGAGGCGTGACGAAGTAGCCGCAATGGGGCGTACGGAGATCGCGGCAGAAGGCGTCTGGACCGTACCGGCTGACCGCTCCAAGAACAAACGGCCGAATGTAGTCCCGCTCACAAGCAAGGCGACGGCGATCGTCGCGAGCCAGGTACAGGTGGACGACTGCGACTACGTGTTCACCACGAACGGCGAAACGCCATTCTCGGGCTTCAGCAAGGCCAAGCGACGCCTCGACAAGCTCATGTTGGCTCAGTTGCACCACGCAGCGGCGGAGCGCCAGGACATGGCGGCGCTAACGCGATTGCGCGAGCTCGCGAGGCTGTTCGACCAAACAAAATCCGAGCATGAAAAGACGCGTGAAGCCGCGAGGAAGCTGCTTGGCCAGAAGTGGTGGACCCTCCACGATTTGCGGCGCACCGCGAAAACGCTCATGTCACGCGCCGGCGTTCGCCCCGACATAAGCGAGCGCGTTCTTGGGCACGTCATCGCAGGCGTCGAGGGTGTCTATGACCAACACGCGTATATTGACGAGAAGCGACACGCGCTTGAAGCGCTCGCTTTACTCGTCGACCGCATCGTTAACGCGGGCGCGGACAACGTCGTGCCGCTCACGTACGCTCGGGCTAGTAGTTGACGAAGTGACGCGGCACAAAAGTGCGGAGAATGCAAGATGCAGAACTTGATTTGGCCACAATCATCGCTACACTGACTTATACCGAGGCGCTTACAAGCGTTTCTTAAGGCGGGCCGCTGCTTGCAGCGCACCACTTCTGCTCCGGCCTCGGTGGAGCTAGTTAGCCGTAACCGGCTAGGTCCCCGCACCCGAAGCGTTACGCGATAACTGTGTCGCGTAGCGATGGTGCGTCTCCGAAATGGGAAGTCCATCTGCTTCGCGACCTCAAATGAGGATGCGAATGTCAGAATCTGTGACGAGCCGACGGCTGCTCTCCAAAAAGACCGTCGCCGCGCGCCTTAGCGTCCACCCCGGCACGGTCGACCGCTTGGTGCGCGAGAACCGCTTTCCCAAGCCCATAAAATTCAGCGCGCGCGGCGCGTGTCGCTGGCCGGAGCACGTCGTCGTCGCGTGGGAGGAGGACCGACTGGCGGCCGCCAATAACCGTCCCGCGCCAACAGACGAAGGGAGGGCAGCCGCTTAGGCGACGTATGGCGAACATCGGCGACGGCCTCACCGCAGGCGCTAACTTCTTCCAGGGCCTCATCGACCAGCAGCGCAAGACCGCGGCGTACAACGCGCTGCGCGACGTCTACGGCGACGCAGCCGGCGACCCACAGGCCGCGCTCCAGATGCAGACTTACGGCCAGCGTGAGCAGCTATTCCCTGGATCCTTGGATGAGCAGCGGCTTGGGAACGCACAGACGGCCGCGCAGATACCAAATATCCAAGCCAACACAGCGCAGACACAGTCTCAGACGGCGACGCTGGACCAAGAGCGCGCCCGTGCTGAGACGCTACGTGCCGCCGTGGCGCTGGAGGCCGTGCGTGCGCAGGGCGGTGACGTCGGAGCGGAGTTCGATCGTATCGTCGGCCCCAACGCTGCGGCGTTTGGTCTCACGCCCGAGAGCCTCCCGAAGTGGAAGCAGGCGATAACGACCGATCCGCGCGTGCTCCCGGCGATCATCAAAGGGCTGCAGGCGCAGGACCAGGACCAGAACCAAAGTAATCGCTGGCAGCAGTTCGCCGACCCGCAGGGGCGCATGTGGCGGACTGATGGCTCGGGCGGACCCGCTCAGCCCGTGCTGGGTCCTGACGGACAGCAGCTTCGCAGCGCTCAGGCTGTGCAGGCGCAGGAGCGTCTCGGCCAAGGCGATCGTCGTCTCGACATTGCGAGTCCGTCCGGCCAGCGCGACGTCTACCGCGAGCGCCAAGTGGGCGAAGCCGAGGGCAAGAACGAAGCTGCGGATCTTCCGCTATCCGGCACTCAGCGCGTGCAGGCGGCGGCTGCGCACGACTCTGCGAAGCAGGCGTACGAACTCGGCATCTTCCAAATTGGCAAAGCGCTCGACGACGTGACGTGGAAAAGCACGGGCGTTATGTCGGCGACCAGGTTCTTTCCCGGCACGCCCGCCGCCGACTTGGACGTGCGTATCAGCGGCATCGCCGCGCGCGCCGTGCTCGACACTATGCGCGAGATGAAGGCCATGTCAGCCAACGGCTCGACAGGCTTCGGCCAGCTCGTGACGCGCGAAGAGGAAATCATGGCCGCGCGCTATGGCGACTTTCAGAAGGCGGCTAGTCCATCACTGAAGCGCGAAATGCTGGAGACGCTGCGCGACCAACTGAAGATGTCGTGGGAGCGCGCTGAGCGAGCTTACAAAGCTGACATAGCGGCGCGCGGTGAAGGTGCTGCGCCGAGCGGACAGTTCCAAGACGGCAAGGTCTACGAGGACGCGCAGGGCAACAAGGCGCGTTATCAGGGCGGCCAGTGGGTGCCGGTGCAGTAATGCCATTCGATCCAAACACGGCCAAGCCCGTAGGCGGTTTTGACGCGCGCACAGCGAAGCCCGCGACGGCGAGTGCGTACCCGAAGGGAATGCTCGAGCCCGGTACGCAGAACCCGCTCGATTACGAGCGCTATCCGAAGGTGAAAAACCCTGACGGCTCATTCAGCAACGTCGTTACGGCGTCGTTCAACATTGACGGTAAGGAAGTACTCCTTCCGACGATGATCGGTGGCCGACGGGTGACGGCACAGCAGGCGATCGAGAATTACAAGAAGACTGGCGACCACTTCGGCATCTTCGACAGCCCGCAGTCGGCACAGGCGTTTGCGACGAACCTTGAAGCGTCGATGCAGCAGCCAGTCGCGCGCCGCAACCCCAACCCGATGGTCGCGGACAAGACAGGCTCGGCAGATGTCCCACTGTCGGAGACCATAAGCTCTATGGGCCGCTCCGGCGCTAACACGCTGACGTTCGGCCTCGCCGACCGCCTCGTTGGACAACTCCCCGGCCACACGACGGAGGGCGAGCGCGAGCGCACCCGTACAGAGGCGTCGCGCAGTCCCGTAGCGTCGACGGCCGCTTCTATCGGAGGCGCTGTCGTGGGTGGTAACGCCGCGCTGCGAGCCGCAGGTGCAATTCCCGGCGCAGGCGCAGTTCTAAACCCAGTCCCCGGTCAATTCGTGGGAAACTTCTTTCGCTACGCCGCTCCTGGCGCGGCCCTCGGTGGCGCGCAAGCTGCAGGCGAAGGCGAGGACATCGCCACCGGCGCTGCGCTAGGCGGCGCAGGGGCTGCCGGTGCGGCCGGTCTAGTGAAAGGTGTGACAGCCGCCGCGCGCGGCTTACAGGGGCTCGTTAGGCCCGACCGCGCCGCGGCTCGCGCGGTCTCGCGACGAGTTGATACACCCGCACTGGCCGCATCAGAGAACGAGCTCCGTACGACGACAGGGCACGATGTCGCTTTGGCGGAAGCCAGCGACTTCAAGGCGCGCGGCGAGCTGCGCAGGCTTGCGGCCGATAACCCGACGATCGGTGAGGCCGCGGCACGGCTCGAGGAAGCGCGCACACTGGCGCCCGCAGAGCGATCGCTCAGCGCCTCAGCAAGGCGGAGCGCTCCGAAGGACTTGAACTCGCTGCTGACGCAGCAGAAAGAGCGCATGACCGCCGCGATGACGCCTATCCGCACCGCGGAGATTCCCATCGCTCAAGATGAAGCAATGCTGTTCTTGGATCCGCGCGCCCGCGCCGCGACGAATGCCGACCCGCAGCTGCGTTCCAAGTTGGCGGGCCTCGCAAACCGCGAAACTACCCACCTCTCGGTCGACGACTTCGACAATCTACGCTTGTCGCTCCGCGGCCGCCAAGCGTCCTACGCCAATCCACAGTCATCGAACCACAACCCTCACGTTGCGCGGAAATATGGTGAGCTCGCCGACCAGATAACGGCGATCGCCACTCGTAATGTCCCTGAATACGGTGCGGCACTGAAGCAGTTCGCTCGCGATAGCGACTACATCACGGGCTTCCGGTTCGGGCGCGGCGGTAAAGCGGTCGCCGATGCAAGCGAGCCCAGTGTGATCCGAACGCTCGACACGCCGGAAGGAAAGCTCGGCTATGCCACAGGCAGCGCGGACTACCGGGCCTCGAAAAATCTGTCCGAGGTTGCCCCCCGCTCTGCTCGGACAGGCGAACGTCCTGACGCGGTGAACATCACACACGCGCTCGCAGCTGCTTCGGCGCAGTCGCGACCGGGCGTCGTGTACCACGTTCTTCGGGCTATCCCGGGCCTAAAGATGTCCGAAAGGGTCCAGAGAAAAGTAGCCGAGATGTTGTTTGACCCCAATCAAGCGCAGAACGCGATCAATGCGTTGCGACTGGCGGGCGCGACCGACCAGGCAATTCGACAACTAACCCAAACAATAGCGGCCGGCGCTGGCCAAGCCGCAGGAGGTCTAGAGTGACGTTGTTCAACTCAGAGCAGGATGCCCGGGCGTACTTCTTCCTTTTCAAAGCCCGACGCGACGGCGATTTTGCGGAGGCCTATGCGGACGTGGTTTCACAATGCCAGGAACCGGGCGACCGCGACATGTGCGTTGAGATTGGCGCCGGGCTCGAGGAGGCACTGCGGCGTCGTAAGGGAAGCGCTGCGCGCGTTCGCCAACTTATTCGGCCGCTCGTGCGCCGAGCCAAGGCCGGCGACAACAGGCCCATTGTTCATCAGGAAATAGAAGCGCTTGACGATCTCGCTACGCATCGCGCGCGAGCAGAGCGCGAGGGACGCAGCCCGGAGGCCAGGGCCGCCTACGCTTTCGGAGCATTTATCGGCCTAGCGGCTGCTTGTGAAACCCTCGACATCGAAGCCGACACTGCTTCAGTCGCGACACTGGCGAGCCGTGGCCTCTCCGGTGAAGGCATAAGCACTACCGACGTTCTCAACGCGGTGAAGGAGTTCACCACGTATATCCCGCTGCATGAGTGGATAGCAGCAGTGAGTGAACACCCGATTCGGGGAACCGCTTAGCGTGACGTTCCTAGCTTCCACCCAACGCAGCGACTTGTCGTAATGGCGATCGAAGGCCGCATCTATCTCGGTGGAATGGCGAGCGCGTGTCCCACGGGTATGCTGTGTAACGTCGGCGTGGATGGCACGCACTACGTTCTCGCGAGGGGCGATGCGTCCGGCAACAACAGGATTCAGATTTCGTACTGCGAAGGTCTCGACGACCAGAACATCACCATCGACCATGACCGGTACAGGTCGGACATTTTCGATGAGATGGGGCTGTCGAACGGCGGCGCGCCGACCCAGGGCATTCAAATAGACACCGTCTTCCACGTCCCCGGCACTTCATTAGTTATTCCGATGAACGACCGCGAGCGCGTCGGCGCACCGGGGATCGAAGTTCTCGGCATCATCTATTCAATCGCATCCCCAGGCGTTGCCAACGTCGTTGGCCATTATCGCTACCTGCTCACCGAAGAAGGGTTGGACTGGGCTGGTAATGGCGGGGCGTACGGCTGTGCCGTTATCGGCAGTCATCTCTATTTCCTCGACGGGTTCGGCGGGCCGACCCGCATCGCGGTCAAGCTCTGCAAGCTGCCGCTCGCAACCGAAGTCGACCTGACAGCCGGTTCATGGGACGCCAAAACTTATTTTCTCCCTACCGGGGACATGACCTCGACGGCGTGGTGGGGCTACAGCTCGCGCGACCCCAAGAACATGGGGACGGTCTACCCGCATGGAACGGCTGACATAGGCATCCTCGCGTACAAAACTACGCACGAGGGCGAGTCGGGCTCGAAGCTGTGGCGGACGGTTATTAACACCACCTTCGGTACGATCAGTGCGTTCGCGAATAATGGGGCAGGCGGAACAACGGTAACAATCGCTTCCGGTGACGATCCGGTTGCTGACGCGGGGATCAGGGGGACAACCAACTATAACGGCACGTTCGCCGTGAGCAATGTCGTCCCCGGCGTGAGTTTCGACATTAACGCGACCTTTGTCGGCAACGACGCGACTGGTTCGTTTAACGTAAGTTCTGGCAAGAATGATATTTCCGCGCTGTTCAGCCTGCCGTTCGCCGAGGAAGGGAGGGACTTCTCGGGTAGTGCCAGCATCTTTGGCGACGACTGGTACACAAATCCCTGCATCAACGTCATAGACGCCAACACGCTCGAAGTCGTTTGGGTGCGCGGCTATTCCGACAATGATGGCTGGATCGGGGTGCGGCGGTTCCTCTGCGACCGCGATCTGAACGTCCTGGAAGCCTTTCCGCTCCAGACGTTCCAGCTCACCAATGAGGTCGGCATCACGTTCGAAGCGGGGCACGCCCGTCGCGAAGGCGACGACATGATCTTCATGATCCGCGAAAACGATGCTCTCACGTTCAAGCAAGTTACGTTGCCGGTCGACCAAGATGTACCGGTGGAGGCGGAGCCCGGCGCGGACAGCACCATCCGCGCGTGGACCTACACCCTCGACGGCCACACGTTCTACGTCCTCGACCTCGGTGAAGAAGGGACGTTCAAGTACGACAAGGTGACGGGCGAGTGGTCGAAGCACATCACGTCCGGCTACGACACTCAGTGGAACGTCATCAACGGGACTATGTGGGGCCACCGCATCGTTGGCGGAGACCTCATCCGCTTCGACATGTGGGAGGTCGACCCGCTCGTCCTGACGGACAACACGCGCGGTATTGAGTTCGAGTTCGCGACGACCGACGTCAGCACAGGCAGCGACACGATCACCGAGGCCACACACGGCCTCAACACCGGCGACGGCCCCGTGCAGTTCTCGTCGACCGACACGCTCCCAGGCGGGCTGTTCTCCGGCGCGGGCTCTCTCTACTGGGTTATCCGTGTCGACGCGAACACGCTCAAGGTGGCGTCGACCCAACTGAACGCATATCTCGGTACGGCGATCGACCTCACGTCGGTCGGCGTCGGCACGCATACGCTGACGACGTACGACCTCCAGATCGCCCACGCCGCGACCGGTGGGCTGCAAGGTCGCTCACGTAGCAAGGTCGGTGTTGGGGCGCTGCTCGTGACGGGGTCCAGCGGCACGCTTAACAACGTCGACGGCTCGGAGCTCCGTCTTCGGTGGAGCGACAACAACGGCGCGAGCTTCAGCAACACCATGACGGTCGCGCTCACGTCGGGTGGCTACACGACGGACGTCTCGTTTCGCTCGCTTGGCTCGTTCGCTGCGCCGGGGAGAGTGTTTGAATTGAGCGATACCGGGGGCCCTAAAAGGCTGGATTCGGCGTGGGCGGACATTCCAGAGATAGACAATGTCCCGTCTCGTTGATCCGCTTAGCCACAACACGCCCATAGTCGTTAAGGAAACCGGCGCGCCCAACTTTTATTTTTTAAGACAGTGGCAAAACCTCATCGCGCTCGTCGCCGACATCGCTGCTGCCCTCGCTGCGGCTGCTGCGGCGCAGACTACGGCCGACGCTGCGGCGGCTGCGGCTGCTGCTGCGCAGGCTGACGCCGACGCTGCGCAGGCGAACGTCGACCTCGTTGAAGCGGCGCAGTTCGTCACGATGGCGACCAACGCGACACTGACGAACGAGCGCGTGCTGACAGCTGGCGACGGCATCGACATCACGGATGGCGGCGCCGGAGGAGCGGTGACGATCTCGGTCGAGGACGATGTTGCGGCGATTTATGCGCCAAAGGTTACCGGTGAAACCCCAGGCCCGGTCGCAATCGCAAACCCGCTGGGTGAATTTATCATGTGTAGGATCAGCTAAATGACTGGCTCACTTCAAACAGACTATGGCGCACAAGGCACGGCTGCAGCGCGCCCTGCAGTTCCCGACGCACATTCCAGTACGCTGTCGTTCTACTTCGCCACGGATACCGAGGTGCTGTCGTTCTACGACTGGAACGACGGCGCGTGGCAGGACGTCACTGCCCCCACCGCCGCGTCGACGACCGAAGTCCTCACTGGCACTGATACGGCGAAGATGGTCACCGCTGACGCGCTTGCGGCGTTGTGGGAGAAGGGCAGCGACGAAGCGAGCGGCGCAACAGTGTCGCTTGGCGAGGGCAAGTTCTTCCACATCACTGGCACCACCACGATCACGGATATTGATTTTGATACGGACAAGGCTGGGCGCGAAGCTATCCTCACGTTTGAGGGGATACTTACGCTCACGCACAATGCCACTTCTCTGATCCTGCCCACGGGAGCGAACATCACCACAGCGGCGGGAGATTGCTGCTGCGTCATAAGTGAGGGCTCGGATAATGTTCGCGTCGTCTGGTACCAGCGTAAGGATGGTACTCCACTCGCAGGCGGTGGCGGCGGCGGCGGGAATACGTATTTTGGCCTAGCTCTCACAACGCCCCCGACCGTTGGCTCACTTACTTGGGTCAATCAAAGCACAGCCACAGATCGAACAACAGTACCGGCGCCCTTTTCATGCGCAAGACGACGACAGGTAGTCGTCAGCTTAGTGCTTTAGTGGAAACCGCGCCGTCTACCCCGTACAAGTTGACGGTGTTGATGCTGCCCGCACTCCACGACTCAAGCTATCAATGGGCGGGGATTTGTTTCCGGGAAAGCGGGACCGGCAGACTCGTAACGATTGGGTCTGTCTTCGAGGGCATCGGCGGTGGCGCTGCGGGATTTGTCAACTGGAGCAAGTGGACCAACGCGACCACGCAGTTCGGCAGCGCACAGGATCGAAAGACGCAATGCCACAGCGGCCCAATTTGGTTCGAAATCGAGGCGGACGGGACGAATATCAAGCTTCGGTGGGGCATGGACGGCGAGAATTGGATGGACGAATACAGTGAGGCGAAGAACACGTTCTTCACGACCGCACCAGATGAAATCGGGCTTTTCGTCGTCGCGGAAGCGGGAACGTTAGATGCCGCAATGACAGTCGTTTCTTATGAGAAGCACTAACACTGTTGGCCAATTCACGGCCAACCCAAGAGGTAATGACGCCGTGGCAGTCGGGCGCGGCGCGTGATTCTTTACTGATCACGCCAACGCGACGTTGACGGGCGCGAATGCGCGCCCCAGATAAAGCAGGAAGCGCGCCGTGTTGGTCGCGGCGCGCTCAGAGGGAGACAGATGGGAGACGAAGTGACGAAGAAAGCGAGTGAACATGTCGAATGTAGGTGTCGAATCTCCCTCACACAATTACGCAGAACCACTCAGACCTAAACATGCGCAAGTCAGCCCCCGCGGCGCAGCCCTCGGTCGTCCGCCTGACCTAGTTGAGCTTGCGTGGACCTATCTCACTCAGCGCCGGCTCAGCCCCGAGATCGCGCAGCGAGCAGGGATCGAGCTGACGCACAGCGCAGCAGCCGCGCACCCGGGCTTCAAGAAACAAGGCGCGTTCCTTATCCCGTATTTCCACCCACTTACCCGCGAGCCGATGCGCTATGGCCAGGGGCGGGCGTTTCTCCGCGCTCGGTACTTAGGCGAAGAGGCTGCGAAGGGCTTCACAAAGCCAAAGAAACAACAGCGGTTCGCTCAGCCCAAAGCGAGCCCGGTGTTCGCGTATTTCGCGCCAAGCACTGTCGACTGGCCGTCGGTGCTGTCCGACCCCGCGGCCCCGGTGGTGATCGTCGAAGGCGAGTTCAAAGGATTGTGCGCGTGCGCTCACAACATTCCCGCGATCGCGCTCGGCGGTGTCGACAGCTTTCAGAACAACGGCGCGTTCCTGCCCGAGCTTGAAGCTGTCGCCTGGCTCGATAGGCAGGTGATTGTGGCCTACGATAGCGACCTCGTAGACAAGCCGGCCGTGCAGGCTGCGGAGCGCCGTCTGTGGACTGAACTCAAGAAGCGCGGCGCACGTGTGCACCTCGCGCGCCTGCCACAAGAAGGGGATACCAAGGTCGGCCTCGACGACCTCATCGCCCGCTACGGTATCGAACGCGCGGAGCAAATCCTGTTACAGACACCGGAAACGTCCGAAATGGACCCGGTCATCGACCTCGCACCGCACCGGCTTGTCGAGAACCTGGAGCAGCTGGACCAGGCTTTCGCCGCTTCCGACCTGCTCATTTTCCAACGCTCCGGTGTCGTCGTGCATATCGTCGCCGCTGGCGAGTCGATGGAAGATGACGAAGTGCGGCGCGCCAACGATGCGCCTGTCATCCGACAAGTTTCGCCGACAGCCTGCCAGCAACTGGCGATGCGCGCTGCCAAGTTCACCCGGTATAACGAGCGAAAGAAGGGGCCACTCCCGACCGCCTGCCCCGCGAATTTCGCCGCGCACTACCTGGAAAAAGTGGGCGGTTGGCAACTGAGGCCGCTCAAGGGAATCGTGGAGGCGCCGACGATCCGCCCCGACGGCACGGTGTTGCAAGTGCCGGGCTACGACGAAGTATCGGACATTCTGTACCTACCGAGCGGCGACTTCCCCCCGGTGCCCGATGCGCCAAGCAAAGCCGATGCGCTCTCGGCTTACGCACAGCTGTGCCACGCGGTGCGAGGTTTCGAATTCGCGTCGGCCGAAGCCGAGTCGGTCTGGATCGCGTCCGCAATGACCGCGCTCATGCGCAAGGCGATGCGTTCAGCGCCGCTGTTCGCGTTCTCCGCTCCCGTGATGGGCGCTGGCAAGACATTGGCTGCTGACCTCGTGAGCATCATCGCGACCGGCCACGAGCCTGCAGTGATGTCACAGGGGCGAAACCCAGACGAGGACCGCAAACGACTGTTCTCAGTTCTGCTGCAGGGGGACAGCGTGATTCAGATCGACAACTGCGAGGTGCCAATCGAAGGCGATGCGCTGTGCGGCATCCTGACATCGCCGGAGTGGCAGGACCGCGTGTTGGGGCACTCTGAGATTATCAAGGTGCCTACGAACACCACGTTCCTCGCGACCGGAAACAACGTCACATTCCGCGGCGACATGAGCACCCGCGCGCTTATGTGCAAAATCCTGCCCAAGGCGGAACGACCGGAGGAGCGAGTTTTTGACTGGGACGCGCGCGCCGAGACGCGCCTGCGGCGGGGAGAGCTTGTCGCAGCGGTGTTGACGATAGCGCGAGCCTACGTCGTGGCGGGCTATCCTGAAGTCCCCGGAAAGCCGTTCGGTCGCTTTGAAGAGTGGCAGACACTTGTGCAGCGCCCGCTGCTTTGGATCGGCGCGCCAGACCCCTGCAAGACCCGCGAGCTCGTTGAGCGTAACGACCCCGAGCGTGAGACCTTCGCCCGTCTGGTTCATCTGTGGAGCAAGGTATTCGGGACGACCCCAATCCGCACGAAGGACATCAGTAACCTTGCCACCGCTTCACTCAGCGCTCCGCCCGAGTCACGGGAGCTGTTCGAGCTCGCTTGCGAACTGTCGGGGAGTAAGGGACGCGACATGTTCAACGCGGCGGCGTTCGGAAAGTACCTCGTCACGAAGGAGGAGCGCTTGTCGGGCGGCTATCGGCTCATCCAAGGCGAAGACAAAAAGCGGAAGGTGGCGACGTGGCGATTGTGGCAGGAATGAGCTTGCAAGGTGGCGTAAAACGCACGCTTTCGCTCCGGCGGCGGGGGATGGCGGGGGATGGCGGGTATGTTCTCAGTCACGCGTGGAGTTTCGCAGCTATTATATATTGTGCAGATATACTAGCGCGCGAATATATAGAAAGGGCAGTTGGCACCCCCGCCACCCCCCGCCGCGCTGTTCGGCGTCACTCTCAGCCGCTTCGTTGTTTAGGTCAGCGCGCATGAGCCACAAGCCAGAGCAGCCGCCCTCACAGTCCGTAACACTCGCCGACCTGAGCGACCGCCAAGCTGCGTTCATCCGCGAATATGTTGCCCGCGGCGGGCGCCCCGGTGCTGGCGCTGCTGCGGCGATTGCTGCCGGTCTCACGACGAACCGCGCCGCCGCTCGTACGCGAGCGTCGGAGATGCTTCGCGATCCCAAGGTGTTGCAGTTTCTCCGTGACGAGCTGGCGCGCACTCTGAACACGAGCGCTGTATTGGGCGTTCAAACGCTCGTCGACCTGTGTCGGAACGCGCGCAGCGAGCAGGTGCGCTTCAGCGCGGCTCGAGAGCTCGTCGATCGCGGCTACGGGCCTGTGGTGAGCCGTTCGATGGTGGCCACAGCTACCACCACGATCGAAGACATATTAGCGCGTTTGGACGCTGAGGAGGCGCGCGAGGCCACCGAGCGCGCTGCGGCGGACGCTACGATCGAAGGCTCTGCTGTCGACGTCACGCCCGCGTCACGAGAGAGCGACAAGTCGAAGTAGCCGCGGTGCTGCTATTACTTATCTCTAAATCGTGTTGCGCAGCGCCACACTTGTAACGCTGCGCTTTGTTGTTTCGGCCACAGATGACGAGCGCGACTGAAGCGAGTAGCGTTCGGTCAAGTCGGGAATATTTCGGAGCTACGCGCGTCTGGGAGCACCGGCCGTGTCCATCTACAAGCCCAAAGGCTCGCCGTACTACCACTACGACTTCTGGCGCCGTGGGCGGCGCTACTGCGGTTCAACCGAGTGTGGCGATCGCCGGGAAGCCGAGCGGATTGAGCGCGACGAGCGGGAGCGCGTGCGAGCAGAAGAGGTGGCTGAGGCGCGGCGCCCCGTGTTCATGGCGCCGGACGTCACGCGCTCGACACAAACAGCGTCAACGCTTCTAACGCCTAGGGAGGCGGCCGCGCGACTACGGTGCTCGTATAAGCAACTGGCGCGGCTGCGCTCGTCGGGAGCGCTTAAATACGTGCAGGTCGGGCTGACCGAACGAAGGCCTCGCTGGCGGGTATCGGAAGCCGACTTGGAGGAGTTCATTGCGCGACATACGCGGCGCGACACTCCGCCCGTCACCAATCCGACGCCGCGGCGTCGGCGCGGGGTTGCCAAACAGGAAACAAGCGTCAGCGGTTTTGCGGCTCGACTGAGTGCACTAGCCGTCGAGAGGCCGAGCAGGTAGCCCGCAGCCTATGCAGAACCGTCACCCGGGCGAGTTACTCTCCTCGAGACCCCTTCCCCGTTAACAGCACGTTCCTAACTGTGCTGGCCGGTATCTTGAGCGTGCGGCTAATGGAGCGCTGACTTTCGCCGGCATCGCCGCGACGAATGATTTCCGCTGCTTCCTCGGGATGCTTGAGCTCGAATCGCGGGCGGCCGAACGCCTTCTTTTTCTTTTTCCTGCGCTCCTGTTCGCTTTCAGCGCGCGCCTTCGCCAGGCCAGCACGAACGCGCTCCTTGATGATCTCACTCTCGAACTCTGCGAACACACCAAGCATTTGAAAGAGCGCTTTGCCGGAGGGCGTGCTGGTGTCGAGTGCCTGCGTATGGATGTACAGGTCACAGTCGGCAGCCTGCAGGTCTTTGAGAATGGCTATCAGGTCTGTGAGCGACCGCCCAAGGCGGTCCGTGCTCCATACGGCCACCAGATTGAATCGGCGCTGCACGACGCCTTTTAGCATAGTGTCGAGGCCGGGACGCTCCTTACGCCCCTTGGCTCCGCTGATACCGTGGTCAATGAAGGTTTCAACGATCGTCCACTCAGCCCGCGCAGCAACATCCCGAAGTGCCTGCATCTGCACTTCAGGATCCTGGCCGTTGCGCGTGCTGACGCGCGCGTAAAGCGCGACTCGCTTGTGCGCCCTCATTAGACAGCCTCCCCGTTGCGGCGCGGGAACGCGACTATTGCCGCCGTCGGCGCTTGGCGCTTGATCGTCCTCGGTTTCACCGCCCGCGGCTTAGTACGGGTGCCCGCCGACAAGTCCATTCCGGTTTCCATCCACTCTTCTTCGCGCGCTGCCTCGGCGAACGCTAGCGCCGCATACGCGTCGTCTTCCTTTACGCACAGGCCAGCACTCGAGAGCTTTAGACACCACAGGGACCAGTACTCTCGTCCTTTTGAGCCTGGCCTGATGACAACGTCGAACGACACGATTGCGTCACCAATTGCGCCGGTCACGGTGAACGATTCCCCTTGCGGACGCGTCATCACACCGCCGACGCGCACCGTGACATCGGTATTTAACTCGCACGCGGCCGACCGCGCCGCATCTTCGTGCGAGTCCACGTACTCCGACTCAGCGCGGCGCACTGAGCGGCTTGTCGCTCTCTTTGCTGTTCTCATGGCTTGTCCCCTTGCTCTGATCGCCGGCCCGTTCCAGCGATTTTAAATCATATCTTTTATGTGCACATAAAACAACTGTTTTCTGAGCGGGCACAACGCAATTTTTTACAGTTGTTTTTGCTACGTTATTTGGAGCGCTGCGCAGGGGGTTTTGTGTGCGGGGTAGGCGCGGGTCGCCGCTCGAGTGTGTGCCGCGCCACCATGCGACTCGCGCTGGCGACGCTACTACATCCGCACGCGATCGTTGTCGCTGCTACTCACGCCGCGCTCGCCGCGCGACTCGGCCACCTGGTCGCGACGTTCCGACCCCCGGGGGGATACCTTCGATAGAAAGTCGGGTTGACCCTGTGAAGGGCGCCACACGCGATATCTGCCAATTTTGAGGTCGCGCTATCATAATTTGGAAATGTAGTAGCGCGCGTATCCACGTTTCATCTGCTTGCAGACCGGATTGAGCTGTAGGACCTTGTGGTCGGTTCGCTGCTTTTCAGCAAGCACGGGGGTACGGCGGATGCACACGACGCTAGGGGCTGCTCTGACAATAGCTGCCGCACTTGCAATTGCTGACAGCGATGCGGGACAGCCCGTCGACCAAGTTGAGTTGGTCTGTGATGGTGAAGTCAATGAGTTTCCGGATATCACCACGCTAACTGGCGTCTACCTGGAGCTTCTGCCCGCGCGCGTAAGGGTTGTTGGCGCCGCGTGGTTTGAGGGCCCCTATTCCGTTGTTCGTCGAACTGAACAAGTTGTCAGTTTCGGCGATGACTTCAGATACGGTTATGTGAACCGCTTCGACGGGAGCCTGACCATGATGGAGTATAGGGAGAGTTCAAAGGTTGGCCCTCAGGGCGGCATACGCCGAATCTACACAGCGCGGTGCCGCCGCGCAGTTCAGCTCTTCTGATTTGGTGATAGGTCTTCCCGCAATCCCTTTGCGGGGCTCTCTCGCGAGGGCCGCGCTTTTCATCTCGCACTATCGATCCACTCACCCGAGACATGCCGGCGCGGCTGCGAAGGATAGGGCGGGCTTGCCGTGTTGCAGATCGGACAGGACACTCCTGCGCCACACTCCCCGCCGCTAGCGAGATGATGGCCCTCGGGAGCTTCGGTGTGATCCTCGCAGCACCAGCCGGAGTTCAGGCACCGCTCGCAGTCGAACTTCATCGGTTCCACCCTGCTGGGAACGGCTCAAACCCGGTCTGCAAATCGCGCCACGACGGCGCCGACAACGACGCGCCGCGGTGGCCGCAGCGTGAGCACTTGAGATTGCGCCGGAGCGCATCGCTGGAAACACCGCTGCCCCAGCGGATGACAAAAGGCGCGAACGGCAACGGCATTCGGTGTGAGCACTCCCGATTGTTGCAGTAGGCCCATGCCCAGCCGGGCGAGCGGCTAAGCTCGCCCAGGGTAGCTGCAGGTGGATCGGAACGCCGCGCCATCACGGAACGGTAACGCCCCTCCCCGCATTCTGTGGTGATGCCAAAGTCACAATCCACAGCGATCGAGCGCCGCCTAGGGCTTCGCAAGAAGCCGCCCGCCCCCTCGGCAGCGGAGCGCTTGGCCGCTAAAGTCGTCCCGGGGGTTTCGCGCCATGGACGAGATCGACGTTTGGCGGACGGCAAACGTGCTCATAAAGCTGCACGGCAATGACGCCGGATGGGTAGCCGCTCAGCGCGCATCCGCGTGGATGAATCAAGGTGAGACTGTCGCGTGCGCGATGTGGATCAAGATATGGCGCGCGATAAAAGCTTTGCAGAGCGATAAGCCGCGCGAGGGCGAGGCAATGAACTGATGCCGCATCGTCTCGACCGCGACAACGTCCACGGGCCGTTCAAGCTTGAGAAGGGCCGACTCACGTTCAGGACTGGCGATGCAGCGCTGACGCAACGGCTACAAGCCGATCGCGCCGCCGGCCGCGACAGCACCGTCTGTCTGCTCTCGGCTGCCCCGGTCGCGGAGTTCACCGGCCGGCTCGAAACCGTCGAGCTCGTCAAGGTCGAGCGCCCGCAGGAGTGGGAGGTCGTGATGACCGAGGCCAAAGGGTCGCGGGGTCGTGACGCTCGTTAACCTTTCAGGGTATCGCCGCCTTATGGCAACCTGAGGTTGGCGGCAGCCAAATGTCACCTAAATAATGGCGGGGGCCAATGATGAACTGGAGAGCGCTTCTGGCCGTTGTGGCCATCGGATTTCTTTTGCCTGGATGCGCGTCGATTGTGCGGGGCAGCAGCCAATCCATTCTGATCACCACACCGCCGACCACGGGAGCTGACTGTATTCTCACCAGCCGTCGCGGGAGTTGGTCGGTTATCACACCCGGCGCGGTAAGGGTTTCCAAGAGCAAGGAAGACGTCACGGTCACTTGCACGAAGGACGGCTATGAGGAAGCTGTAGCGTCCATCCCCTCCGAGTTCGAAGGTTGGACGGTCGGAAACATCGTCTTCGGCGGTCTCATCGGCCTTGGAGTCGACGCAGCGACTGGAGCCATCAATAACTATCCGAACGCGTTTCAAGTTCGGATGACACCGGTTCCTGGGTTACCCGTCCTCGCGGTTGCGCCTCCACGCGCACCGATCGCGTCCGCCGTTCGGCAGGTCGCGGCCACGCCGCCGAGTCTGGGAATTGTCGGCTCAACGGTGACTCGAAATGCCTCCGGGCCCGCGGTCAATCTTGCAGACCCCTACGGCGTCTTCGTGAGCGGCGTTGCGCCGCGGAGTCCCGCAGCAGAAGCGGGCATTAGGCAGGGGGATATCATTCGCTCATTCAACGGCCGCCGGGTTTCGACATTTGAAGATCTGGACGGCTTCGCGATCGAGTTACCGGCCGGTGGCAGCGTAATTCTCGGTGTGTATCGCAATCGGCAAATCGTTGACGTCGAATTGAGACTCTAAAGCAACGTCGGTCTGACTTGGACTACGTTCCAGCCGCTGAGGTCCGCGTAATCGATGGCGACACATTCGCAATCGGCCGAGAGCGCGTGCGCATTCTCGGTATCGATACGCCAGAGATGGGCAACGGCGCGCGCTGCAATGCCGAGCGACGCTTGGCCGAAGTCGCGAAGATGAGGTTGATCGACTTCATCGAAGGCGAGCGCCTGGAAATCGAGCGCCACGGCAAAGACCGCTTCGGCCGGACACTAGCCTACATTCGCGTGCGCGGCGCCGACGTCGGGGAGATGCTGATCCGCGCACGCGTGGCTGTTCGCTTCGGCAACGGGCGGCCTGACTGGTGCTCAAATTTCAGCCGAGAGGCGCCATAGCAACCACAATTACAGCTTCCAACCCTCGGCCTTGATCAGCCCGAGAAAGGTCGTGTGTGGTACCTTCTCAACGCCACACACATACGGGATCTTCGGGTTTTCCTTGCTTCCCGGCTTCTCGCCGCTCACCACCGCTGGGACAGGATTTTCCGTCATGGCGAGGCCGATCACGAACGGATCAGCGCCGCTTATGCCTTTGTCTGGCTTGTCGGGATTGAAGTACTTGTCCATCAGGATCGTCACCGCGTCCTGAACGGCTTCAACGTCCTCGACAAACAAACCGGGCTGGTCTTTCGCCCACGCGCTCAACCCGTCATCCTGCCGCTGCAGCTCCTCCAGCACTTCCCGGCTCGCGCGCAGTCCGCCGGAAACAATCAGCGCCTCGACATTCTTTACCAGTGTCGGGAAACTCTCGGGTGGATAATAGCGCACCCACCAGTCCACCATAGCGCTCGTGTCAATACTGTATTTCATCGCCCCCGCCGCGCCTCAACTTCTCTTCGACAGTCGGCAGGTGCTTCGCTCTTACGTTCAGGTATTGAGCGGCCTCGCTTAGCGCTATGCGGTCCTGCTGGTATGTTTCCACCACCAGCCCCGCGAATGTCTTTCCGTAATTGCTCACCGCTTCCTGTGGGAGATTCCGCTTGAAATCTTCCAGCGGCTTTTTCTCCTCCTCGGCCCGCTTGTATTGCGCTATGAATTCCGCGCGCTTGGCACCGTAATATTCCGGCGTCGTACGGTTCAGAATGAGCAGCCGCCGCAGCACGACCTCCCTGCTGACGCCATACTGCCGCGCCAGGGATTCCAGTTCGTCATTGCTCCACTGGTGACGCCCTTCGCCCCTGCCCGCTACGATTGCCTCTCTCAGCAGATGCTCGCGCGGCACAAGCGCCGCACCGGCGACGTGGTTGCAGAAGACTTCAACGCGGTTTTCTTCGGGCGGCCGCATCGCGTCCTCATCGAAATCGCACAGGCCGCTTTGATGCAGGAGCAGGTGAGTGAACTCATGTAGCAGCGAGAAGGTCCGGCCGTTCAGCTTGTCCTTCTGGTTCACCGCAATAACCGGCAACACCTCTTCGGCTATCGAAAACCCCCGCATTTCTGCGGTCGCGACACCGACCACCTGAAAGACCAGCACCCCTGCCGCCTCAACGGCACTCCGCCAGGCGTTGTACGCCTTGCGCTCATCCCGCCATCTGACTTGATCTCCGTAGCGGATACCGAGCGTTTGCCTTGCGACCATCGCCGCAGTTTCAGGGTCATCGCCGATCGCCACGCGCGCGGTGAAGCGCGGGGGCTGCTGCTCTAGCTCCTCCAGCAACGATAGCGCCACCTCGCGGCGTTGGTATGCCGCTCTAATCTCAAGGCGCAGCGCGGGGGAATAGATCAACGCTACCTCTCCCGGCAGCCGCCGGAAGTCGTGCATGATCTCCTTATCGACCGGCGCCTTGGAGAGATAGAACACGCTGATGGGCCGCTTATAGGCCTTAGCGAGCGCGCGAAGCTGGTTCATCGTCGGACGCTCTTCGCCGTCCCCCTCCCATGAGCTCAGCCGGTCAGGATCGACACCGGCCTTGGCGGCCGCTTCCTCAACGCTTAAGCCGGCCGAAGTGCGTCCCCACTCCAGCAGCTCAGACTTCACCTTTGCGCGTACAACCGCCATTGTCCTGGTTATTCCAAATCGTTCTAGATTCTACAGCAATTCTTGCAGCCGTCACGAACCACATAATTGGCCTTCGTGGTGGTCGTTTTCGAGGGGGCGCCCCTTCGAAGACTTCATCGTCAAGCTGGCCACAACCGAACCACCGCGGGCACCCCGCACACGCGCCGCTTCTTCATGCTATGTCCCGCTGATGGTATTCACGCTCGACCTTAAGAACGCGGCCGGCGAGGTTGTCGAAACTGCGGAGGCGTCCTTTGACGACGCCAGTGTGGAAACGCTGCGTCGTTTCAACGCTGCCATGTGGCGCGTCCGGGACGCGGAGCTGATGAAGCGGGGACTGCCGACAATGACGAACCTCGCGCTGGATCCGCAGCAAGGTCTAAAGCTGACCTGCCGAGCATACACAAACAAGGATCTGTACGAGTTACTTCACGTCCTTCGCCCAGTGATGCTTTTCGAGGAAAACACGTCGTTTGACCGGGTATGTGCGGTGCTCAAACGGGGCTTCTCAAGCAGGAGGTTCAGCGACTTGATGAAGGAGCTTCGCCACAAGTATCAGCACGGCGAGTGGGCGAGCTTCATGCAGTTCTGTCTAGGTAGCCGAGCGCTGTTTCATGAGTCGCTGCTGGATGACTGGCTGAATGGAACGCAGTACCACACGGACCAGGATAAAGCCGAGGCGTGGCGGGTCGTGGAGAACTCCCTCCAGACCGAAAATTCCAGAGCGCTGATCATGGGCCAGATTTCAAGCCGGGTTAATGCGCTCTCAATCGTTCAACATCTCGCTGATCTTGTCGTTCGGGACGTCAAGGGGGCTTCCATAAAAGTCGAGTGGTGGACCTGAGCGAGAATGTGCACAAAAGTATTTGCGGTTCGGAAATCGTGTCCCCGCGCGTGTCCCCGACGCGTTTTGTTCTTCGCGAAGCGGTGGCTGAAGATGCGTAAGTGGTTGATCCCGTTGGTGGGCGCAGCAGGACTCGAACCTGCGACCCGCTGATTAAGAGTCAGCTGCTCTACCACCTGAGCTATGCGCCCTGACTGCTGGGTGGGCTCCAAAGAGCCCGCGGGAGGCGGGGTCTTAGCAAAGGGTCTTCTGGCTGTCCACCGACGCGGAAAGGTCCTGCTTCTGGGACGCCAACCAGCCTCGGCGTGTCAGATGCCGCTCGAGGGGCTGGGCACGGTCACCTGCCGGTGCACGTGGACGCACATCAAGAGACCGAAGCCGATCATCACCGTCATCATCGCGGTGCCGCCATAGGAAACGAGGGGCATCGGAATCCCGACCACCGGGATGAGGCCCATCACCATCAGGCCGTTGATCATGATGTAGAGAAACAGGTTCAAGGTCACGCCCATGGCGACGAGGCGGCCGAAATGGCTGCGCGCCTGGAACGAGATGTTCACCCCGTTCCAGATCACGGCCGCGAACATGCCCAAGAGCAGCATCAGGCCGAGAAAGCCGAACTCCTCGCCGATGATCGCGATGATGAAATCGGTCTGCTTCTCGGGCAAGAAATTGAGCCGGCTCTGCGTGCCAGCGAGGAACCCTTTGCCCAGGAGTCCGCCCGAGCCGAGCGCGATTTTCGCCTGAGTGATATTCCAGCCGGCGCCGAGCGCATCCGTGTCCGGATTGAGAAAGGTCAGCACGCGCTGCTTCTGATAGTCGTGCAACAGGAATTGCCACGCAGACGGCACAGCGATCGCGAGCGCGATCGCGGCCGACGTGATCCATTTCCACGACAACCCGGCAAGAAACAGCAGCATGGCGCCACCGACCACGAGCAACGTCGCGGTTCCGAGATTGGGCTGCATCAGCACAAGCACGGCGGGCGCGATGATCATCAGCAGCGGGACAAAGAGGCGCAGCGGACGCGATATATCATCAGGCCCGATCCCGTGCAGATAGCGCGCCAACGCCAGGATCAGCGTGATCTTCATCGGTTCGGAGGGCTGCAAGGCCAGCGGACCCAGCTCGAGCCAGCGCTGGGCGCCCATCCCGATGCGTCCCATGAGCTCGACGGCAACGAGCAGCAACAGGGCGACCGCGTACGCGGGATAAGCGATGTTCATCCACACGCGCAAGTCCACGCAGGCGATCGTCAGGAGAAGTATGAGGCCGATGCCGAAGCGGGCCATCTGCGGCGCCGCCCAGGGCGACATGCTCCCGCCCGCCGCCGAAAACAGAGCGGCAAAGCCGAAGCAGGCGATCAGCACAATCAGGACCACCAGCGTCCACTGGACATCGACGAGCTTATGCGTGAGGGGAACAGAGCGATACGTCGCGTCGAAGGCCCGCACCGTCATAGCGACGCACTCGCCGACTTGACGGGATACGCCGGAACGCGCCCCAGGATGTCGCGCTGTTGCGCGAAGAGCAGCGCATCGCGCGCGACCTGAACGTTGGGATGAGCGGCCACCGCGCCATGTTCGATCACGACCGCGCAGGCGTAGCGCGGCTTCTCGATCGGCGCATAAGCCACGAAGAGCGAATGGTCGCGCAGCGCCCACGGAAGAGACTCGTTCGTGCGCACCCCGGTCGCGCGTTCCGCACGCGTGATGACGCGCACTTGCGCGGTTCCGGTCTTACCCGCCATCGCGAAATTCTTGTCCGTGATCCGCCACCAATAGCCGGTTCCGCCGGGCTCGTTGGTCACCGCGCTCATGCCTTCGCGGACTGCGGCGAGCGCCTTGGCGGAGAATCCAATCGGCTCGGGCGGCGTGCGCGGGATCACTTGCGCGCCCAGCGAATGGACGATGCGCGGGGTCACCTGCATGCCGCTTGCGACACGCGCGGCGAGCGTACAGAGCTGGAGCGGCGTCGCCAGCACATAGCCCTGTCCGATGCTCGCAACCAGCGTCTCGCCGACTTGCCATGGCTCCTTGAACGTCGCCTGCTTCCAGTAACGGTCGGGAATGAACCCGCCGCGTTCACCGGGAATCTCGATTCCCGTGGGCTGACCCAATCCGAGCCGATGCGCCGATGCCTGAAGCGCATCGATGCCGAGCTTCAAGGCCACTTGATAGAAATAACAGTCGCAGGAATTCTTGATACCCAGCTTCAGGTTCATCGTGCCGTGGCCGCCGCGCTTCCAGCAATGGAAGAGGTGCGTGCCAAGCCGGTAGGCGCCCGTGCACGAGAACGTGGTCTCGGGCGTGATGACGCCGGCATCGAGTGCCGCAAGCGCCACGACCATCTTGAAGGTCGAGCCCGGCGGATAGGCACCCGAGAGCACCTTGTTGATGAGCGGCTTGTAGTCGTTGTTGGTCAGATCGTTCCACTGATCGGGCGTGAGTCCGACGTTGAACGAGTTGGGATCGAAGCCCGGTGTGGAAACCAGGGCAAGCACGTCGCCGGTTTCGACATCCATGACCGCGCAAGCGGCGCTGTCGTTCTTCAGCTTTTCGTGGATCAGGCCCTGCAGCTCGCGGTCGATCGTCAGATGGACATCCGTTCCGGGCGTTCCCTGATCGCGCTCGAGCTCGCGGATGACGCGGCCATAGGCGTTGACTTCGACGCGGCTTGCGCCGGCCCGGCCGCGGATCGAAGTCTCGTAGGTCCTCTCGATGCCGCGCTTGCCGACCCGAAGTCCCGGCACATCGTGCAGCGGGTTGTCGACTTCGAGCGTATCGGCGAGCGACGCCTTATCGTCCACCGAAAGCGGCGCGACATAGCCCAAGACGTGGGACAATTCCTCCGTGTAGGGATAATCGCGCGTATCGCCCACCTCAGGCTGCACGCCCGGCAGGTAAGGGAGATCGAGATTGAGGCGCGCGAAGTCTTCCCAGCTCAAATTCTCCGCCACCACCAGGGGGACGAAGGAGCGATTTTGGGAGGCGTCCTTGAGAACCTTGGCACGCATGCGGGGATCGATGGGAATGACGTTCGCAAGCGCATCCAGCGTGGCGGCGACGCCGCCCCTGGTCTGCTCGGGAACGATCAGAACGCGGTAGTTGCGGCGATTGCCGGCAAGCGCGACGCCGAAGCGATCCATGATGCGGCCACGCAAAGGGGCGAGCAGCCGCTGGTTGATGCGGTTGTCCTCGGCCTGGTTGCGATAGATCTCGCCGTTTTCGATCTGTAGCTGATAGAGCCGTCCGGCGAGCACGCCGAACACGGTCGTCATACCGCCCGAGAGCAGCAGCGAGCGGCGCGTGAACGTCGCGTGGCGGCTTCGCGGTTTCTTCTCGAATGAGCGCATGGTCTATCGCACCATGCGGATGGCGCCGACGGCCCGGCGGTGCATCCAGCCCAAGATCAAGGCGACAACAGGATAGAGCATCACCGTGAACACGCTCGCGAGCAGCAGCGGCGCGAGCGGCGGCTGGCGCAGATACATGATCCAGGTGAGCGCGAATGTCGCAGAGGCTGCGAGAGCCATCGCCGCGGCAAAGCCGAGAACAGCCGCACCGCCGGCAAGCCCGGCCAGATTTTCGCGCTGGCGGTCGACAAGCGCGTACGCCGCAATGAAACCGGTCGCCCACACACCCGGCGGTCCGCCCGAGAGAAGGTCTTCCAAAAGGCCGACACAGAGCACGACGAAGGGCGGCATCAGGTCCGGCCGGACCAGCGCCCAGAAGTAAATCGCGGTCAGCGCCAGCAACGGCGCCGGGAAGAGACCACCGGTCAGCGAAACCGGAAGATTGACAAGCATCACGAGCAACACAGCCGAGAGACCCGGGAGAAACGAGCCCAGAAGACGAGACACATTCAGGGCAATCGGATCAGCCACGCCTAGCGGTCCTCTGCGGTCTCGGTTGCGCCGACCGGCGCTTGGGGGGCAACAGGCTTCGGCGGCAGGGACGTCGACACCGCAATGGTCGGTGTCGGCTGCGGCGGCGTCGCGGGCTTCAAGCCCACCGAAGCGGGCGCGGAACTGGCGGTCGCCGATGGCGGCGCGGGAACGCCATACTCGAGAATACGAACATAGTCGCCGGCCGACCCGGCAAAGAGCGCGACCCTAAGATCGTATCCGTCCTTCACCACGACGCCGACTGGAACGCCGGCGGGTAGGAGACCGCCATCGCCCGTCGACAGCACGCGGTCGCCCGGCGCTGCGGTTTCCGGGGTCGCCGTTCCTCCGGCAAGATCAAGGTCGAGCTCAGGCATCGGCGAGTTGTCGCCGGCCAGAATGGCGCGGCGCTGCGAGGATTCGATCACCACAGGCACGCGGCTGCTCAGGTCGGTCAGCAGGATGACCCAGGAGGTCCGCTCGCCGGTGAGATAGATCCGGCCGATCAGTCCACGGTCATCGGCGACGGCCTGTCCCTTCCTCACGCCATGTTCCGTGCCGGCGTTCAGGATCATCGTTTTCACGAAGGGGCGGTTCGACTCGCCGATCACGCGGGCGGTGATCGCGGGCATGACTTCTTCGGGGACGGCGTTCAACAACTGCTCGTAGCGGCGTACGCGGTTCTCGAGCGAGAGCGCGACGTCCTGCCAGCGGCGAAGCTCGGCATTCTCGCGCTTGAGCTCGAGATTCTCGCGATAAACGCTGAAGAGGGTGCCAAGACCCACAACCCAATTCTCGAGCGCGACCAGCGGGGCGCGCACTTCGAGCAGCGCGGGCGCGGTGATGTCCGAGAGCTTCGCTCTTGCGGTGTCGAAGATCGAGGCTTGGGCCCTGCCGAGAAAAGCGATGGCGATGGCTAGGATTCCACAGACGACGACGGAGGAGCGTATTGATAACGCCCCCCGGCTTCGCGCCGGCCTCATGCCAAACCACGCCATTCCCAACTGCCCCCACAAATACCCGACGGGCGCTTCTTAGAACGCCGTCGACAGCATGTGACGCATCGCCTTTGCGTTCTCCAGCGTACGCCCTGTTCCGAGCGCGACGCAGGAGAGCGCGTCATCCGCGATCGACACGGGCAAGCCCGTCTCGTCGCGCAACACTTGATCCAGATTCGACAACAGCGAACCGCCGCCGGTGAGCACGATGCCCTTGTCGACGATGTCGGCCGCAAGCTCGGGCGGCGTCGCTTCGAGAGCGACCTTCACCGCTTCGATGATCGCGCTGACCGGTTCGGTGAGCGCTTCGGCGATCTGACGTTGCGTGACGGTGATTTCCTTCGGCACGCCGTTCAGAAGATCGCGGCCCTTGATCTCCATGCTCGCGCCCGTGCCTTCGAGCGGCGGCGCGGCCGAGCCGATTTCCTTCTTGATGCGCTCAGCGGTCGATTCACCAATGAGCAGATTCTGGTGGCGGCGGATATAGGCGATGATCGCCTCGTCCATCTTGTCGCCGCCGACGCGTACCGAACGCGAATATACGATGCCGCCGAGCGAGAGCACGGCGACTTCGGTCGTGCCGCCGCCGATGTCGACGACCATCGAGCCGGTCGGCTCGTTCACGGGAAGCCCGGCGCCGATCGCGGCCGCCATCGGCTCCTCGATGAGGAACACGCGGCGCGCCCCGGCTGAGAGCGCCGATTCTTGAATGGCGCGGCGCTCAACGGCGGTGGAGCCGGACGGAACGCAAACGATGATGACGGGGTTCGCGAAGGAACGGCGGTTGTGCACCTTGCGGATGAAGTGCTTGATCATCTCTTCGGCGACTTCGAAGTCGGCGATGACGCCGTCGCGCATCGGGCGGATCGCTTCGATGCCGCCGGGCGTGCGCCCGAGCATCATCTTGGCGTCGTTGCCGACGGCCAAGACCTGCTTCTTGCCGTTCTTGTTCACCATCGCAACCACCGATGGCTCGTTCAAGACGATCCCGCGTCCTTTGACATAGACGAGCGTATTGGCGGTCCCTAGATCGATCGCCATGTCGCTGGACAACATTCCTAACAAGCTTCCGAACATGCCCCCGTCCCGTTCCCCTTCTGTGGGGAGACTAAAGTTAGCGTCGCCTTGCGTTCCGACCGTTACACTTATCGCGCAACGGTTAACGCTTCCGGTGCAGTCTTCTTCCGTTTGACCAAAAGTTTGTTTAGAGCGTTCACGTAGGCATAGGCCGCAGCGACCATGGTGTCGGTGTCCGCGCCGCGCCCGGTAACCGTCCGGCCATCCTCCGCCAGCCTCACGCTGACCTTGGCTTGGGCGTCGGTGCCTTCCGTCACGGCGCTGACCTGGAACAGTTCCAGGGAGGCCGGATGCGGGTAAAGCTTTCTGATGGCGTTGAAAATCGCATCCACGGGGCCGTCGCCGGTGGCCACGCCAGAGCGGATTTCGCCGTCCACAATGAGGGAGAGATCGGCCGAGGGCACGATGCCCTTGCCCGCGTTTACCCTTAACGCGTGGACCTGGATGGGGTCCTGCCTCCGCAAAACCGAGTCGTCGACGAGAGCGATAATATCTTCGTCGAAGATGTGCTTTTTCTTGTCGGCGAGATCCTTGAACCGCCGGAAGGCATCTTCGAGCGAGTTGTCGCCGAGCTCGTAGCCCAAGGCCTTCAGCTTGTCGCGGAAGGCGTGCCTACCCGACAGCTTGCCCAGAATCAGCGACGTTCCCATGACGCCGACATCCGCAGGATTCATGATCTCGTAGGTCTGCGCATTCTTGAGCATTCCGTCCTGATGGATACCCGATTCGTGCGCGAACGCGTTCTTTCCGACGATGGCTTTGTTGTATTGCACAGGAAATGCAGTGACGTTCGACACGAGCTTGGACGCGCGCGCGATCATGTCGGTCTTGATCGCGGTCGTGTAAGGCATTCGGTCCTTGCGCACGCGTAGCGCCATTACGATCTCCTCGAGCGCGGCGTTGCCGGCGCGCTCGCCGATGCCGTTGATCGTGCACTCCACCTGACGCGCGCCCGCCATCACGCCCGCGAGCGAGTTGGCGACGGCCAAGCCCAGATCGTTGTGGCAATGCGTCGAGAACACGACATTATCCGCGCCCGGAACGCGCTCCCGCAGCTGCTTGATGAGCTCGAAATATTCCTGCGGCAGCGTGTATCCGACGGTGTCGGGAATATTGACCGTCGTGGCGCCGGCCTTGATCGCCAGCTCGATCGCGCGGCAAAGGAAATCCTGCTCCGTGCGTGTCGCGTCTTCCGCGCTCCACTCGACATTGTCCGTCCAGTTGCGCGCACGCGCGACCGATGCGGTGATCGCCTCCAGCACCGTGTGAGGTTCCATCTGAAGCTTGTGCTTCATGTGGACAGGACTCGTGGAGATAAAGGTGTGGATGCGCGAATGCTTGGCCTTGCGCAGCGCCTCCCCTGCCCGGTCGATATCCTTGAAGCCGGCGCGGGAGAGACCGCACACGACCGCGTTCTGCACGCGCTCGGAAATCAAACTCACCGCCTCGAAGTCGCCGTTCGATGCGATTGGGAACCCGGCTTCGATGATGTCGACGCCCATCTCGTCCAGGAGACCGGCGACCTCCAGCTTCTCTTCAAGCGTCATCGCCGCGCCGGGAGACTGTTCGCCGTCGCGCAGCGTGGTGTCAAAAATCCGTACACGGTCTTTTTCGTTCGTGTACGGAGGGGGCGCCTTTGGGTTCATAGTCGGGGTCATATCTCAAGATCCTTCGGTCTTCGCCTCTCAGGCGGTGCTTCCATGGTCCTCTGCCGATGTCTCCCCTAAGCGTGCGCCCCGATGTCGGGACGAACGTCGCCTAGGGGCGGCTAAGGATGAGGAGCGAAACCTGGAGCGTACCGAACGGACGACCGCCCGCCGGGGAGCATAGACGGGGCCGTAGAGAAGCAGTGCTTCTCCGCATGTCGCCCTGTCGAGTGCTCGCCATAGCAGCCATTCGCTTCCGGATCGGGACCGTAATGTTCTTGGATAAATCATAACCGCCCGTAAATACGGGAGGTTTTCCGCTTATCCACAGTCCATTTACGATACTTTGTCGTCTGCCATCAAGTCAGCTGAAGTACTTAGGCATGGCCTCAGTTCCGGGACCGGTCGACCAGCTTGTTTTTGGCGATCCACGGCATCATGGCCCGAAGCCGCTCGCCCACCTCCTCGATGGGATGGGCGGCCGAGGCAGCCCGCATGGCCTTGAACGAGGGCTGGCCGGCCCTGTTCTCGAGGACCCAATCCCTAGCGAACCGGCCGGACTGGATGTCGGCGAGGACCTTCTTCATGGCCGCCCGGGCTTCCGGACCGACCACGCGCGGGCCGGAGACGTATTCCCCGTACTCGGCCGTATTCGAGACCGAATAGTTCATGTTGGCGATACCGCCCTCGTAGATGAGGTCGACGATCAGCTTCACCTCGTGCAGGCACTCGAAATAGGCCATTTCCGGGGCGTAGCCGGCCTCGACCAGGGTCTCGAACCCGGCCCGGATCAGCTCGACCAGGCCTCCGCAGAGCACGGACTGCTCGCCGAACAGGTCGGTTTCGCACTCCTCCCGGAAGGTGGTCTCGATGATGCCTGCCCGGCCGCCGCCAATGGCGGAGGCGTAGGCCAGCGCCAGGTCATGGGTGTTGCCAGACGCGTCCTGGTGGACGGCCACCAGGCACGGCACCCCACCCCCCCGCTGATACTCGCTGCGGACGGTGTGGCCAGGCCCCTTGGGCGCCACCATGGCGACGTCCATGTCGGACCGGGGCTCGATCAGCCGGAAGTGGATGTTGAAGCCATGGGCAAAGAACAGGGCCGCGCCCTTCTTCAGGTTCGGCGCGATGTCGGTCTTATAGAGGTCGGCCTGGAGCTCGTCGGGGACGACGCACATCATCACGTCCGCCCACTTGGCGGCTTCGGCCGTCGGCATGACGGGGAAATTGGCGGCCTCCGCTTTCTTGGCCGAGGGGCCCGGGCGGCTTGCGATGGCCACTTCCTTGACGCCCGCATCGCGCATGTTCAGCGCGTGCGCGTGACCCTGGCTGCCGAAGCCGATGATGGCGACGCGCTTGCCCTTGATCAAATTCAGGTCGGCATCCCGGTCATAGTAAACGCGCATGGTCTTTCCTCGTCAGCTTGGCGGATGGGTCTGTAGCGTAAGGGGCACGATGTGTCATGGGGCCAAATAAAGCGATCCGTCTCGTCAGGCCTAGCGCCACGATCTCGGCCACGGGACGAACTCCGGGAAGAAATAGGCCGTCGGAATGATGAGAAAGATCGCCATCGAGGCGTAGACGGACACAAAGGCTAGCGGGATCGACAGCGCATAGATGCAGGTGAAGAATCCGTCCTTGCGGATGATCAGCGTATGGATGCGGTCGAGCTTTTCGTCGCGATCGGCCAGGCAGGCGGCACATCGGTGCAGGAACGTGAAGCCGATCGAGTTCGCCGTAAGCACCGCGCCGTAGAAGGCCACGGCAAGCGGCTCCTCGGGTGCATCGCCAAGCACGGCGGTCGACAGCGGGATCAGCGACATCCAGAACAGGAGATTGGCGTTCCACCAATAGAGCGTCGTCGTGGCATGCGTCGCCGCGCGCATCAGCATGTGATGATTGATCAGCATGATCGCGATCACGATGAACGACAGCGCATAGACCGCGAGATGCGGCCCGAACTCGCCGACGATGTCCTCCACCCGTCCGGTGGAAAAGACCTCCGCCGGGAGATGGAGCTCGAGGACCATGATCGTGATGATGATGGCAACCACGCCATCGAAGAACATCTCGATCCGTGCAGTGCCGGGAGCCCCCTGCCCCGCGTGCGGCGCTGTCGGTTTGCCGACGTCGTTCATGTCACATCGGCTCGGCGCCGCGCGAGATCGCCGCGACACCCGTGCGGCTGACTTCCACGAGACCCAGCGGGCGCATGAGCTCCATGAACGCGTCAATCTTGGACGGCGTGCCGGTGATCTCGAAGACGAAGCTCGAATGCGTGGTGTCGAGCACGCGCGCGCGGAAGATCTGGCTCACGCGCATGGCCTCGACGCGCTTGTCGCCGGTGCCCGCGACCTTGATCAGCGCGAGCTCGCGCTCGATGCCGGGCTTCTCGACGGTGATGTCGACGACGCGGTGCACGGGAACGAGCCGGCCGAGCTGTGCCTTGATCTGCTCGATGACCGACGGTGTCCCCGACGTCACGACCGTGATGCGCGATAAGTGCTTGGCGCGATCGACTTCGGCCACGGTGAGACTTTCGATGTTGTAGCCGCGGCCGGCAAACAGCCCGATGACGCGCGCGAGCACGCCCGGCTCATTGTCGACGGTGACGACGATCGTGTGGGATTCGATCCGGGTGTCTTTCTGCATCGCTAGTCCAGTGCGTAGGTGGCGGATACGCGGGACACAAGACCGTTGCGGCCGAACTCCATGAACTCGGCGCCGTGACGGCCATCGTTGGTGTGGAATTCGAGCACGACAGCGTTCACCCCGGAGAACACACGATCGAGCGTGAAGCGCAGATCGGGCACTCTCTTCAGCGCGAGACCCATGTAGTCGCGCAGCGCGGCCTTGCCGCTGATCGTGCCGTCGTCCTTCCCGAGAATGAGCCGGATCCGTGGCGAGGTCAGCACCACGTCCTCTTCGTAATGCGCCAGCACGCGGTTGAGATCGTGGGAATTCCACGCCTCCACCCAATCCGTCGCGAATTCCCGATGGTCGGACCACATGGCTACACCATCATCTTGCCTTCTTCCGACACTTCGGGCTCGGGCTCGCCTTGGAAGAGGATCATCTCGTCGTGCGCCGCGCCCGAGGGAATCATCGGGTAGCAATTCTCGTGCGGGTCGACGCGGCAATCGAACAGCACGGGGCGCTTGACCGCGATCATCTCCTTGATCTTGTCGTCGAGCTCGTCGGGCTTCTCGGCGCGGATCCCGACGGCGCCAAAGGCGTCGGCCATCTTCACGAAGTCGGGCAACGCCTCGGAATACGAGTGCGAGTAGCGCCCGCCATGCAGCAGCTGCTGCCATTGGCGCACCATGCCCATGTACTGGTTGTTGATGATGAAGATCTTGATCGGCAGATCGTACTGCACCGCGGTCGACATCTCCTGCATGGTCATCTGCACCGAGGCTTCGCCAGCGATGTCGATGACGAGCGCATCGGGATGCGCCATCTGCACGCCGAGAGCCGCCGGCAAGCCGTAGCCCATGGTGCCGAGGCCGCCCGATGTCATCCAGTGATTGGGCTCCTCGAATTTGAAGCGCTGCATGGCCCACATCTGGTGCTGACCGACCTCGGTCGTGATGTAGACCTCGCGCCCGCGCGTCAGCTCGTAGAGGCGATCGATCGCATATTGCGGCTTGATCAACTTGGTCGAGTTCTTGAACGCGAGCGAATTCTTCGACCGCCAAACATCGATCTGCGCCCACCATTGTGGAAGCGCGGGATCGGCTTTCAGCTTCTCGTCCTTCCAGATGCGGATCATCTCCTTCAGTGCGCGGGCCGCATCGGCGACGATGGGAAGATCGACGCGCACATTCTTGTTGATCTGCGAGCGATCGATATCGAGATGGATCTTCTTCGAGTTCGGCGAGAAGGCATCGAGCCGTCCCGTCACCCGGTCGTCGAAGCGAGAGCCCAGCGCGATCAAAAGATCGCAACGGTTGGCGCAGAGATTGGCTTCGTAGGTCCCGTGCATGCCGATGGGCCCGAGCCATTGCTTGTCGGAAGCGGGGAACGCACCGAGTCCCATCAGCGTCGAGGTGATGGGAAATCCGGTCAGATGCACCAGCTCACGCAGCAATGTGCTCGCCTCTGGCCCGGAATTGATGATGCCGCCGCCCGAATAGATCACCGGGCGCTTCGCGGCCGCCATCATGCGGACCGCGGTGCGGATCGCGCTTTCATCAGGATCGAGCTTCGGCCGGTAGGTCTGATGCTTGATGTTCTCCGGCCCGACATAGCGCGCCTTCTTGAACTGCACGTCCTTCGGTATGTCGACGACCACAGGTCCGGGACGCCCCGTCGTCGCGATATAGAACGCCTCGTGGATGACGCGGGCGAGGTCGTTCACATCGCGCACCAGCCAATTGTGCTTGGTGCAGGGCCGCGTGATCCCGACCGTGTCGCATTCCTGGAACGCATCGTTGCCGATCAAATGCGTGGCCACCTGTCCGGTGATGACGACCAGCGGCACTGAATCCATCAGCGCATCGGTCAGCCCGGTCACCGCGTTGGTCGCGCCGGGACCCGAGGTCACCAGCACAACGCCCGGCTTGCCGGTCGAGCGCGCATAGCCCTCGGCCGCATGCACCGCGCCCTGCTCGTGGCGCACGAGCACGTGGACGAGCTCGTTGTCCTCGAAGAGCGAATCGTAGATCGGGAGCACTGCACCGCCGGGATAGCCGAAGATGTGGCGTACGCCCTGATCCTTGAGCGCCTTGATGACGATCTCGGACCCGGTCAGCTCCGGCGCCTCGGTGGTGTTCCCATTGCTCTTCGACTTACTCATCGCCAGTTCCTTCGTACCCTGATTCCAAAACGAAAGGGGCGTTTCCGCCCCTTGCATAACCCCGCGCCCACGGTAAGCGAAGCCTTCAGCTTCGTCCGTGTCGCGGTCCGATTACTACGAGAAGTCCCCGCATCCCCTGCACCTGTAAAAATCGGCGGCGACCTTAGTTGCGGCGCAACACGAGGTCAAGCAATTTCATGTGTAATATTATGTCGTTTGTGTAATTAAATTGCTAATAGAGGCGCTTTCTAGCCATTTCCAGTCCTTCATCCGGTTGCGAAACCAGGTCAGCTGGCGTTTGGCGTATTGCCGTGTGGCGATCTGAACCTCGGCAAGCGCATCGGAATGGGCGCACTCGCCCGATAGATGACGCGCGAACTGCGGCACGCCGAGCGCTTTGGCCGCGGGAAGCGACGGGTCGAGACCCCTGAGCGCGCGCACCTCGTCGAGGACGTCGCGCTCGGGCATCGCCTTGAGGCGCGCCCCGATGCGTTCGAGCAGAATCTCGCGCGGCGGAGACAGGACAAAGCGCGCGAACCGCGCCTCGCCAAGCACAGAATGGCCGCGCGCATCCTGCCATGCGCTCAAAGAGCGCCCTGTTGCTTCAAGCACATCGGCTGCGCGCAGCAGCCGATGCGTGTCGCTCGGTCTGAGCTTGGCCGCCGTGACGTGGTCGCGCCTCAAGAGATCGGCAAAGAACGCGTCACGGCCCAAGGTTTCGAAGCGTCGCCGAACTTCGGTCCGCACCGCGGGGGGTACGGGTGGTATCGGTGAGAGACCTTCGGTCAGCACACTGAAATAGAGACCGGTGCCGCCGACGAAGATCGGCAACAGCCCGCGCTCGCGGGCCTGGCGCAGCGCTTGCGCGGCCTCTTCCTGATAACGTCCTGCCGAGTAGCGCTCCGACGCGCGCGCATGACCGTAAAGAAAATGCGGCACGCGCCTCTCGTCTTCTGGCGTCGGCCGCGCCGTCAGCACGCGCAGCTCGGCATAGACCTGCATCGAGTCGGCATTGATGATCGCGCCGCCGAATTTCTCGGCAAACGCAAGCGCCGCGGCTGACTTGCCGCTTGCAGTCGGTCCTGCGATAAGCACCGCGTCCACGGGCATGGACCTACGCATAAGCACTTGCTTGGAAAGGCGCAAATCTGGCCGCGCAGTACCCTTATGTGCTCAATGTCGCGGCCGGCGCGGCTTCGCTCGCCGCCGAACATGCGCGCGCGATTCACGATGCCTGCGCGGGCGCGGCCAAAGCGGGCGACATCGACTGGCTCGCGACCGACAAGGTGTTCGACGTTGCCTTCTCAGGCGACCCC
>Ga0184629_10000084_pt1 | contig 36178 bp, 27 predicted proteins | sample PLM4_32_b1_FD_133158 | JGI IMG/M metagenome (GOLD analysis project Ga0184629, IMG submission 133158) | Groundwater sediment microbial communities from an aquifer in East River, Colorado, USA - PLM4_32_b1 | ecosystem: Environmental > Terrestrial > Soil > Riparian zone | place: USA: East River...
ATGTTGGTAGCGTATTTTGGGGATGACAAAACGAAAACTAGAAAGTCAGCCTGATCATGAATTTTGTCACGATTCTACTTTGTTCAATAATTGTTATTGGCACGTTTCTGTTCTGGGAGTTTGTTGCCTGGTTTACGCACAAGTATATTATGCACGGTATATTGTGGACATGGCATAAGTCACACCACACCATTCACGACCATGCTTTTGAACGCAATGATCTTTTTGCCCTTGTTTTCAGTATCCCTTCCATTGGATTAATTTATTATGCTTCACTAGCGAGCTATAATGCGTACTTAATAGCCGTGGGCATCGGAATTTTTTGTTACGGAGCATTTTACCTGATTTTTCATGACATCATTGTGCACCAGCGAATGAAATGGAGGCCACAAAAAAGAAGCAAGTATCTTCAACGAATGATGCATGCCCACTATATTCATCATAGCAGACACACGAAAGATGGCTGCGAGGCCTTTGGATTTTTGATTGCACCAAGAAAATATGAACCTCAAACGTTCACCATCAAATATAAAAGACAAGAAACCCAATAACCTGCTTTGAATTCAAAATACCTTTACCTCTCTATAGACCTGCTTTGTTTTATTTTTCCTTTTTTGGCAAGTTTCCAAAAAAAAGCCCCGTTCTACAAAAAGTGGAAATACCTTGGCATCGCCTTACTGATAACGGGAACGATTTTTATTGTGTGGGACGAAATTTTCACTCGGGAAAATATATGGGGCTTTAACGCAGAATATCTCACCGGCATTTATTTTGGTTCTTTACCCCTTGAGGAAATACTATTTTTCATCAGCATTCCTTACGCTTCCGTCTTTACGTATTTCGCACTAAATCATTTGATAGAGAAGGATCATCTTTTTCCACACCAGGAACTAATCTCCAGCGCGTTAATCATTCTACTGCTTATTTCCGGAATCTACCATATCGATAAGTGGTATACGGGCGTTACATTTATCTCCCTGGCCCTGTTCCTCGCATACCAGATGTTGAAAATAAGACCGCGATATATGGGTCGGTTTTATTTTGCTTTTGCTATCCTTCTCATCCCATTCTTCCTGTTGAACGGAATATTAACAGGTTCATTCATTGAAGGTGAAGTAGTGTGGTATAACGATCATCACACCCTTGGAATAAGAATAGGAACCATGCCCATCGAGGATATATTTTATGGGTTGCTGCTTGTACTGATGAATATTACTATTATTGAATGGCTGGAAGAGCGAGCCCACTACAAAAAAAAATGAGCCCACGTTAATGTGCTCACTCTGTAAAAACCAATTGCTACAAATGCGTTGGACTAAACAGCCTCAAGTTTCTGTTGCTTCTCCAGTTTTACTTCTTTTGATTTTTTATTCTTTTTTCCATTACCCTTCACAGCATTCTCCATAAATTTTGCCGCTTTTTTCTTTTTCTTGTCTTCACGCTTTATCCTATTGGCGAATATAGAAGCAAGCTTCTTCGAATTGCGTTGAAGCAATTTTTTCACCTTTTTACCCGGTTGGGGCAACTCCAAATTAATGAGTGCCTCTTGCATTGAATCGTTTATCAAGCCTCTCAAGGCTTTCTTAGATGTCTTTGTTTTTTCCATAGCAGTGATTGTTGGAATCCCTAATGTACCAAATGTTAGTAGAATAAGAATGACTTAACAAAAAATTAACATTGGGACTAACAAAGTGCCTAAAAACTATAAAAAAGGCGCTTTTTAGGCGCCCTTTGACTGAAATGATAGTCCCTGTTCTATTCGTAGCGGAGTGAATCTACTGGATTTGTTGAGGCCGTTTTCACGGACTGATAGCTTACCGTCAACCACGCAATTATAATAGCCGCCAGGCCGCTAAAAATCAATATAAATGGGTCAACCTCTATCCGGTATGCAAAACCTTCCAGCCATTGCGCAGATATGTACCATCCACCCAGGGCTGCCGGAACAAAGGCAATAACCACAAGTTTTGTAAATTCTTTAGAGAGCAGAACCGTGAGCCCGAAGACGGAGGCTCCAAGCGCTTTTCTAATACCGATCTCCTTGGTGCGTTGTTCAGAAGTAAAGGCAGCCAACGCGAATAATCCCAATGAAGCAATAAATATTGCTAATCCGGAGAATATGCTAAAAATATTGCCCATCCGCTGTTCGGCGCGAAAAAGTTCGTCAAAATTTTCGTCGAGAAACACATACTCAAAAGGCTCGTTCGTAGAGTGTTCCTTCCAAAGCTTTTCGACGGTCGCTACTGCACCTTTGGGGCTACCTTCATAGCGGATCAGTAAATTGTTGGCATTCGCCGTATAACGGATAGAGATAGGCCTCACCTCCGTCTTAAATGATTCGAAATTAAAATTCTTAACAACACCCACAACTTTGAGGTGCTCTATGGCCGGTCCTCCGTTATTGTATAGTAATTCCTCTCCTATTGGATTCGTAAAGCCAAACTCCCTTACTGCAGCTTCATTTAAAATGATCGCGGTGGTATCAGATGGGAAATCTTTAGAGAAGTACCGTCCATCTTTCATTTCAAACTTAACCACATCCATATGATCCTCGTCCGCATAATAAACACCCATGATATGGTCTTGTTCTGATCCGGCAGCTTTAAAAATAGTGGTATTATTTACACCGGGGAAAGTGTTGTTGGTATAGCTCAATTTCACAATGCCTGTCTGTTGTGACAGTGCGTTTTTAAAGGCGTCTTTGTTTGTTCCCAGTCTGTCTGTACTTTGTAGTACCAGTATATTGTTTTTGTCGATGCCTAAGTTCTTCTCCTGCATGTATTGAATCTGCTGATAGACCACCAGCGTAAATATGATCAGGAAGATTGATAAGGCAAATTGAAAAACAACGAGGAAACTTCGGATGCCTTTTGTTTTCATTCCAGCCCTTACTTTTCCTTTTAATACTTCAACAGCGCTGAAAGAGGTTAGGTAAAACGCCGGATAACTTCCCGCAATCAAGCCCACTAAAATGACTAATGCAAAAATTGCTATGACAAAGAATGGACTTGCCAATACCTGCATGCCCAAAGCTTTGCCGGACAGCAGATTAAAGGAAGGCAAGAGGAAATAACATGCCACAAGTGCCAACAGTACAGCCGCTAAACTGTATAATGTGGACTCGGCTAAGAACTGCCCAATCATTTGACCCCGAAGGGAGCCCAATGTTTTTCTCAAACCAACTTCCTTAGCCCTTCCAGCGGAACGCGCTGTCGAGAGGTTCATAAAATTAATACACGCTATAACCATGATGAATAAACCAATAGCACCAAAGAAATATATGTATGTCATGCTACCTCCTGGTTCTATCCCATCCTGAGCGGTGGCATGAAGATGAATATCTGTAATCTTCGTAGAGAAATAGCCGTACTCTCCATTTTGCTCCTTCATCTGCTTAAGCGTAGTCCCCATAAATTTCTCAATTTCGGGACCCACATATTTTACTACAAGATCTTCATACTTGGCATTCACCTGCTCCACCGTCGCAAGAGGACGGAGCGTGTAATAAGTATACATGAAGTTATTCAACCAAATACCAGGTGGCTTTAGATTTTCTGAGGATTGAGAGGATATTAGTATGTTAAAGCCAAAATGTGAATTCGCAGGAGGATTCTCCGCGATACCGGTAACTTTAAATGTTTTATTGTCATTACCAATGACCATCAGTTTGCCTACAGCAGCTTCCGCACCAAAATACTTTTTTGCTATATCTTCGGTAAGGACGACGGTATTAGGTTCTTTCAACGCTGTTTTTACGTCACCCTCTTTTAATATAAAGCTGAAGAATTCAAAAAAATTAGAATCAGCGTAAAAGACCTTTTCTTCCGTAAGCACTTTCTCTTCATATTTTACGGCAGGTCGTCCAAAATAGGGCGTAACCCGTATCGCGGATTCGACTTCAGGTATCTCCGCAACTAAGGCAGCAGCCATCGGCGGGCACGTATTTGCAGTACGAATGTCCTGGCCAGCTATTTTCCCGTGCAGGCCGACCTGATAGATGCGGTCAGCCTTCGCATGAAAGCGGTCAAAGCTTAACTCATCGGCGACATAGAGAATGATCAGCAAGCAAGCTGCTACACCAATGGTCATCCCAAGAATATTGATCGCAGAGAAAAATTTGTGTTTCAGAATATTTCTGATGGCCACGTTGAAATAGTTTTTAAGCATATTATGAGGTTGATGAATACAAAGGAATACGTATGTCCTTGGGACGAAGTTACTGCTTAATAGGTTGCGTAGGTAGGTGCCGGAATTTTTTAATAAGACGCATTTTATGGACGGGATGTTACACAGGAGAGTGTGAAAGTCGGGAAGGCCGAAAGTCGGAAAGGCAATGCAGTACGGCTTCCTGACTTTCGGACTATTATCCCTATTCGTCCCGAAGTGAATTCACTGGGTTCATCATAGCTACATTGAATACTTTGTAACCAATAGTGATGAGCGAAATAATAAATAGCAGCCCGACAGATACTATAAAGGTTAAGGAATTCACGCCTTGATAATATCTCCAGATACTGCCCATGAGTAAATTAGCATAAGTGAAACTTGCCCACGATCCTAATCCGGAAGCAATTGCGAGAATGATAACAAATTCTGTATTGACTATTCGGGTAATATTGGAAACCGATGCACCCAGAACTTTGCGGACTCCAATTTCTTTCATCCGCTTAATAATATTTAGGGATACCAGCGTAAACAAGCCGGTTGCTGAAAGCATCATGGCAATCACTCCCAGGAAAGTGAACATGTACATAATGTTGGTATTCACTTCATATACTTCTTGCAGGTCCGCCACCAGCATACGGCCGTTATACAACCTGTTCGGAAATATCTTGTTCCATTGCTCATGCATATACAGATTGACCGCAGAAACGTTCTCTGCCTTTGTGCTAACCACAATTTGGCTGTATTTGTCAGGTAATACATACCGGATCATCATCGGCTCCATTTCCCGCCACAATCCCATGGTGTATACATCTTTCACCACGCCAATAACATAAAGTTTCACACTATCTTTCCACATCAATTCCTTTCCGATGGGCTTGTCCCAGCCAAAAAGGTTCGCCATTTTTTGAGTTATGATGACAGACTCTTTTTGATCGGTTTCAGAATCTTTCGTGAAATCCCGACCTTGCAGAAGTTCAAGATCCATCGTGTGAAGGTAATTGTCGCCGACATCAATAATATCAACTTCAACCTGCTTCGATTCATGTTTTACCGGTTCGTGTGCCCGGTTAGAGAAGATACCGCTTTTCGCGCCTGCCATGGATAGTATCTCAGGATTGGCTTGCAGTGAATTACGGTAGGTATCGAATTCACTTTGATTATTTAGCCAGGCGATGACAGAACCCCGAATATCAAATCCAAGATCATACGCACGTTGAAAACGCGCATTCTGGATGAATCCAATGGCATTAACAATCGCGATAAGTGAAATGGCAAACTGTAATCCTAAAAGGATGCGTGTAAAATAGTTCGTACCTCCAAACTTAAGTTTGCCTTTCAGAATGCTGACCGGCTCAAACTTGCTGATGTAAAATGCCGGATAACTTCCGGCTACAATTGCTGTAAACACCAAGACACCAATCAGGAAAAACAGAAACGCTGGATTGTCCAAATAATGAGGAGTTAATTGCATGTACTCCCACATGGTATTCCAACCACTGACCAAAAAATCCGCAATGCCTACACCTATCACAAGGGCAAGGAAACAAATGAACATTGTTTCACCAATAAACTGAAGAATCAACTGCGTACGCATACTGCCCATTACTTTGCGAATACCGATTTCTTTTAACCTTCTGGAAGAAATAGCAATGGCAGTGTTTGTTAAATTGAAGCAGGCAATCAAGAGAATCAGAATACCCATTACCATGGAGCCAATGATGGCCGAAATAGGAGGAGCATCCCAGGTCCAGGATCTGACTTCGTCAGCCCTGTCACGGTCGGCCAATGTTGTGAAAGGATCGAGAACTAATTCCTTTATTTGAAAGTCTTCTCTTACTTTATTATTATTCTCAATATAGGGCTGAAGTTGCTGGTATACTTTGCTTACGCGACTGTCATCATTGATTTGAACAAACAACGTACTCTCCTTTCTCCAATCATCTTCGCGGATGTCTTTATGTTCGTCTTTATAGTTTTCGAAATTCATGTAGGCTGAACCATCTCTTCTGTAAAAGCTGGAATTCATAGGTTGTTCCCTGAATACTCCGGCAACCTTTAGTTCCTTCAGTTCAGTTCCATACACCTGGGTAATCATTTTTCCAAATGCTTCTTCGGGGGTCCGGAATAAGCGAACGGCCATTTCTTCACTGATAAAGACACTGGATTTATCCGTTAAATCGGAAGGATTGCCGGAGATAAAATCAAACGAAAACAGCTGGAAAAATTCAGGGTCAACATAAGATAGGTTAGCGGAGAAAAGATCGCTCTCCCGTTTAAAGTTTGACCATGAGTAAAAGTATCGCGTTGATTTGTCCACATCCTGAAAAGTCTTATCCACAACTTCTCCTAATGGAAAGGAAGCATACCCAAAACGGGTTTGGGTATTCTCGAATTCACGAATAGCACTTACCCGGTAAATGTGCGCGCCGTTCTTATGAACAGCGTCAAATGTTGAATCATATTCATAAGCGAAATAGCCAACAATACAACAGGCTATGGCAACTCCCATTCCAAATACATTAATGATGATGAATAATTTGTTCTTCATCATGCTACGGATGGTAATCAGTAAATGATTCTTGATCATAAGGGATTGATTTTAATTGAACTGGCTAAGGACTGTTGTTAACTGCAGAGGTTGCATCACGAGCCCAATCAATATGCCATAGTCATTCTCTTTGTTTTGCAACTACTATCGTGAACTCCCAAACTCAAATTGTTCATGTGCGAACAATCCGTGTTCATTAAACGTGTGAACGATAACTTTACAAAAGAAGGAAAGGAAAAACCTTAACCATAAGTTAAGGAGCGGTGAGTTTCACTTTTGTATAACAAAAACTCAACGCTCCTTACATGCAATGCGGAGCCTTAAATATGGAATTGTTCCTTGATATTTTCCGTAACCACTTTACCATCGAACAGGTTAATGATGCGGTGCGCATAGTTGGCATCGTAAGGAGAGTGCGTTACCATGATGATCGTCGTACCTTCTTCATTCAGTTGAGACAACAGTTTCATCACCTCTTCACCGTTGGCAGAATCCAGGTTACCGGTAGGTTCATCGGCCAGAATAACTCTTGGTTTAGCGACAATGGCACGGGAAATCGCGACACGCTGTTGCTGACCACCCGACAACTGCTGCGGAAAGTGATTTCTACGATGCATGATGTTCATGCGCTCTAATACTTCCTCCACACGCTGTTTTCTTTCGGTGGATGGTACCTTCATATACAATAATGGAAGCTCGACATTTTCAAAAACTGTAAGCTCATCAATAAGATTAAAACTCTGGAATACGAATCCAATTGAACCTTTGCGCAATTGAGCGCGCTGACGTTCTGAGTACTTAGCTACTTCATGTTCGCCAAAGTGATACTCGCCGCTGGTTGGATTATCCAGCAATCCAAGGATATTCAACAAGGTTGATTTTCCGCAACCCGAAGGACCCATAATGGCAACGAATTCGCCTTCTTTAATTTCGAGGGTGATATTGTTTAAGGCGGTTGTTTCTACTTCTTCCGTGGTGTAGACTTTTTCGAGATTTTTAAGTTTGATCATGGCTGGTTATTTACAGTTTGATGTTTGGTATACGTTTTTGGTTTTACAGAAATACTTCTTTTTACTTCAAAGGTTACTATGTTAGACTACATATTGTATCAAGTTGTTACACTTTTGTATTGAATTGATGTCAATTCAGAATCAATACTTCATTGTTACCAAAATTCTCATAGGATGAGGTAATCACTTTGTCACCCGGGGTCAGCCCTTCCAACACTTCAAAGTATTCACTCCCCATCTTCCGGCCAAGTTTGATATCCCTTTTTACGGCACGGTTTCCGTCTTCCACCACGAATACCCAATTGCCTCCGGTATCCTTATAAAATCCGCCAACCGGTAATAGTAATTCTTCTGAAGACTGGCCCAGCTCGATTCTCAAGCGCAGCGATAAACCTCTACGTATACCCGGAGGTGTCTCCCCAATAAAATTCATATCTACCTCAAATCTTCCGTTTGTAACACCCGGATACACATACATAATCTCCAATTCATAGTCTTTGTTATTGAAGGTTGTCGAAGCGCGTAAACCGGTCGTAATACGAGGCAAGTACAATTCATCAATCGGTACCTTTACTTTATAAACTCCAACCACATCAATCCAACCCATGCGTTGACCGGGGTTGATATTTTGACCCGGGTCGAGCTGTGGCCTTGATAGCTGGCCATCAATGGGAGCACGAATCACCAAATTGTCTAGGATCTTTCCAACCCCTTCCAGGTTAAGACTCATGCGTCTTTCAAGTTCGTTGATCTCTCTTAATTGCCTACCACGGTCCATCGAGTCGTTACGGTATGCAGCATAGGTAAACTTTTTACGCTCGAGGTTGTATTTGTAGTCAGCCTCAGTTCTTTCAAAATCCTGCTTGGAGATAAGCTTTTTTTCAAATAGCTGCTTCTGCCTTTCATATTGGGGACCAAAAATAGCCAATTGATTATCGATCAAAGCAAGTTCGCTGCGTTGGGTCAATTCGTTCTGCGTAATCCCAAGTCTGGTATCCCGATTACGGTTAATACTTTCACTCAATGCCGCTTCCTGACTTAAGACTTGTAATTCGCGGTTAAGGTTGCTTAGCTCCAAAACAACATCTCCGACTTTTAACATAGCTCCGCTTTCGGCAACAACCCGCTTAATCGTACCACCTTCGACAGCATCTAAGTAAACTGTACGTGCTGGCTCCACCGTACCCGTTTGGGGAATATACTCTTTAAATTCGCCCCTTTTTACCTCTGCAATGGTGATCTTATCTTTCTCAATCTTCAGTTTTGAGCGTCTATCCGCAAATATGAATTGATAGCCAACGAATATCACAAAAATCGCTATCCCTCCGAAGGTAGCGATACGTTTAAAAGTCCATACCTTCTTCTCAATTTTCTTATCCATTCTTTCTTTTTCGTTATCCTTTTAACCGTTAGCTATTAGTCGAATGGAGCAAACCGCACTCGAATCAGGTAACATGTACCGCCTAATTGCCAACAAGTGTGCCAACCACAGGAAATGCATTTTTGCCCTCCATTTGCTGAAACGCTGTCTCATTTCTCGTTCACATGTGAACGTATCTGTCCGGATTCGAACGTAATAAATTCCCCCATTCGTTATTTCTGACTGAATTGGCCGGAATTGGGTTTCGGTATGCACTTTGCCCATTAGCGGACAACTGTGTTTGTTTATGATACAGTCTAAGGCCTTAAAATCTAAACTTGAATGGAACAGAAACAAGGAAAAATTCTCATTGTAGACGATAATGAAGATCTTTTGAAAGCCGCCAGGATGCACCTTAAGCGGCACTTTGCTCAAGTAGATACTGAAAAAAATCCGGAAGCCTTACCGGCGCTGATGAACAATGAAGATTACGATGTAATCCTGTTAGACATGAACTTCACTAAGGATGTCAGCAGCGGCGGCGAAGGCTATTACTGGTTGGAGCGCATTCTTCAACTCGATCCTTCTGCAGTAGTAGTGCTAATCACAGCCTATGGAGACATTCAAATGGCAGTGAAAGCCATTAAGGCCGGCGCAACAGATTTTGTGCTTAAACCATGGGAAAACGAAAAACTACTGGCTACGCTTTACTCCGCCATGCGTTTACGTGAGTCACGCGATGTGATTGAAAGCCTGAAAATAAAAAATCATGAAATTAATCAAGCATTAAATGAACGCTACAGCGAAATCATCGGGCAAAGCAGTGCCATGCAAAAAATATTTCAAACCATTGACCGTGTTGCAAAAACTGATGCCAACGTCCTGATCCTGGGAGAAAATGGGACAGGCAAAGAATTAATAGCAAGAGCTATTCACCGGAATTCAGCCCGGAAAAATGAAAATTTCGCCAGTGTTGATTTGGGGTCGATTACAGAAACATTGTTTGAGAGCGAACTGTTTGGCCATAAGAAAGGGTCCTTTACTGATGCAAAAGAAGACCGTGCCGGGAGATTTGAACTGGCCAACGGAGGCACGCTGTTCTTAGATGAGATCGGAAATCTCTCCTTGCCCCTGCAAGCCAAGTTGCTTACTGTTTTACAAAACAGAAAGGTAAGCCGCGTTGGTGCAAACAAAGATACGCCCATCGACATACGCCTCATTTGTGCTACAAATATGCCGTTGTACGAAATGGTAAAAGAAAATCGCTTTCGCCAGGATTTACTGTATCGTATAAACACTATTGAAATCGAGATACCTGCCTTACGTGAGCGCTTCGAAGATATACCCTTGCTCGCCAATCACTTTCTAAAACATTACGCATCCAAGTACGATAAGAATGTCATGAAGATCAGCGAAGGTGCTATGGCACGGATGCACAAACATCCTTGGCCCGGTAATATCCGCGAACTACAACACGCTATAGAAAGAGCCATTATTCTTAGTGGCGGCAGCGTATTACAACCTGAGGATTTCAACTTCGCTCCCGCCGTGTCAAAGGAAGACGGGCAACTTAGCCTGGAGCAATACAACCTGGAAGAAGTTGAAAAACTTCTCATCCGCAAAGTGTTAAAGAAATACAACGGCAACATCACACAAGCCGCCTCTGAGCTGGGGCTTACCCGGTCTTCACTTTACAGAAGGCTGGAGAAATACGGATTGTGAAGGATTGCCTTTTTTCCACAGTCATCCTGAGCATAAGAAACAAAATAACAAAACGGTCACCAACAGACCTTTGATTAAACATATATCTAAACCAAGTACGTAGCGAAGGATCTGCCCTTCAATACGCGTAGTTGTTCTAACAGATCCTTCGCTACGCAACTTAAATCCACATCTTCGATTAAGTCGGTAGCCTCCCTTCAACACACCATCATCCAAATAAGCGGGGCTCAGGATGACGGAAGAGATTTTCGTGATAACTTCAACACCCACTCTAAAGGCCAAGTTGTTTTACATCGTTTAAACCATGAACTTTAAACCAAAACTTGAAACGCTAACCTATTACTTTTGAACTTCGGAGTTAATGACTTTCGCACCCGTGTGATGCTGCGGGTAATCTTACTGGGGCTTGCCATGGCGTTGTTCCTATATATGGTATCGCGGCCCAACATGTTGTTTGCAGCGATGCTGACGGGGATCATCATAATTTTGCAATTGGTTGAACTTTTTAAGTTTGTTAGTCAAACCAATAGAAAGCTCACCCGGTTTTTGGAATCTGTTAAGTACTCCGATTTTATATCCGGTTTTGCCTCCGATAATAAGCTTGGTAAATCCTTCAAAAATCTAAATATTGCTTTCAACGAAGTACTGGAAGCATTCCGAAAAGCGCGTTCAGAAAAGGAAGAACAAGCACAATATCTAAATACAGTTGTACAACAAATACGAACTGGTATTTTATCATTCGATACGGATGGAAATGTCCAACTCATGAACACGAATGCGAAAAGAATCATGGGTATTTCTAACCTTAAGAATATTCGTGAACTCATTAACAGCAACCCAAAACTCTATCATTCGATCAATAGTGTTGAGCCCGGCAAGAGCGAACTTTACAAAGGAAGCAACGAGCTTTATCTTACTATTCAGGCCACTGAACTGCGTATCCGTGGCACCGATGTAAAGCTGTTAACGCTTCAAAATATTCAGCCTGAATTACAAAAGCAGGAACTCGAAGCCTGGCAAAATCTTACGCGGGTGCTACGCCATGAAATTATGAATTCGATTACACCCATATCTTCATTAACCTCAACGCTGCGCGAAATTCTTGACCACGACATGGAAAAAAAGAATAAACACTATGAGTTAAAGGAGGAAGGCGCAGAAGATCTGCGAGAAGGTCTCAGCACCATTGAAAGTCGAAGCAAGGGATTAATAAAATTTATTGATGCCTACCGGGAATATACTTCACTGCCAAAACCAAAGATCGCTACCGTAAGACTTAAGGACCTGATTGAACACGTTGCTCAACTTATGAAAACGGAATTAAAAAAAACGCATATCGCCTTTCACTATTCGTGCAGCTCAGAGTACCTTACGATTCAGGCGGATCTTGAAATGATTGAACAAGTATTGATCAATCTTTTAAAAAATGCTATTGAAGCACTCGATGAAACAGAAAATCCAACCCTTGAACTGGTTGGGCGATACGATGAAAGTTCCGTAAAGATTGAAATCATTGATAATGGATCAGGAATTATCAAGGAAGCCCTGGAGCATATATTCGTTCCTTTCTATACTACAAAAAGGTCAGGCTCAGGCATCGGACTAAGCTTGTCTCGTCAGATCATGCAAATGCACCATGGCTCCATCACCGTTGAGTCAGAACCGGATGTTAAAACAATATTTACATTGAGGTTTTAAGTTGAAATCTGAAAGAAACAAGTCCCATAGGGACGATCTTATGGTAGCCCGGGTTTTAGTGTAAGATACACAGGGCGTGTCGGGAAAATCTTGTTTGAAAATAAATATCACACGACACGCAACATGGACAAGAAATGAAAGAATGGTGAATGAAGCTAAAGAATTTAGTTTAATTGGTTGTAGGTTAGAAAGAAAGATGGAAAACCTGAGAGACAACAAGTCGCACAGAGAGGATCTTATGGTAGCACAGAGCTTCAAGCTCCGGGCTGCTGCCATTTTCCATTCATATATTGCTCAACGATACCCTAATCAATGCTACTCATACCGCAAACTCTTCACCGGATCACTCGCGGCAACTTTTATGGAGTGGTAAGAAATCGTTATAAGTGAAATAGCCAGGCAGATCACTGCCGCAAGCACCAACGTTACATATCCGACATTTACATGATAAGCATAATTCTCTAGCCACTGTGTCATAATATACCACCCTAACGGACAGCCAATACAAGAAGCCACCAAAACTAACCATGCAAACTCTTTACCCATCAATTGGACCAGACCGGGCATGGATGCTCCTAATGCTTTGCGTATGCCAAGCTCTTTCGTTCGCCGCTCTGCAGAAAAAGCCGAAAGTCCAAATAATCCAAGACACGAAATAAAGATAGACAACGTGGCCAGCGTATTAAACACCTTGCCACGCTGTGCTTCTGCTTTGTAGAAATCTTCCCAGTCCTGATCAAGAAAAGAATATTTAAAAGGATAACCCGGTGCATATTCCTTCCAAAGTTTTTCAGCCGAACGCAATGCAGTCTCGGTTTCGTCAGGCCTTACCCTGACCAGCAGACAGTAGGATTGTTCCGGATCCACACGCATGATCAACGGCTCGACAGGGCTGTGTAATGATCCGAAATTAAAGTCCTTAACAACTCCCACAATTTTTCCTTTCACATCCCACATGGTAAGATCCTGATCTGCTGTTCCGTTTTTGAAACCAAATTTTTCGGCAGCCTTTTGATTCACAATGTAATTGGAGGTATCTGAAATTCTTGTCCGATCGAATGGCCGGCCTTCTACCATTTCCATTTTCATAGCCTGAATAAAATCAAAATCCACATTTAAATTTGTAAATAAGATCCGTTCCTCAGGATCTTTCCCTTCCCATTGAACGCCGGATGTAGAATTACCTATATCGATTGGCAGTTGACTGGATGCGGTGACACTTTCAATACCCGGTAGAGCTAACAACCGTGTTCTGAATGTTTCAAACTTAGGTTGAACGTCCCCACTCATCCATGCATAAAAAACGTTCTGCCGCTCAAATCCGATATCGCGGTTTTCCATAAAGTCCATTTGACGAAAAACCACTGACGTACTAATGATCAGTATGATGGACAGCGAGAACTGCACCACTACCAATACCTTCCGGAATATTGCTGCCCTGCTTCCACTTTTTAATTGACCTTTCAAAACCTGCACCGGTTTAAATTCTGAAATAAACAGCGCAGGATAACTCCCGGCAGCAAAAGCGGTGAACAGTATAATCCCGATAAAGATTAAAAGAATCCTGGCATCGAGCGGATTAAGACCAAGGCTTTTACCGGTTATATCATTAAAGACAGGGATTAGAAAAAGGGCCAGTAAGACGGCGATGACGGCTCCCAAACAAACTGTAACGAATGATTCGCCCATAAACTGCCTGAACAACTGACTTGGCACGGCGCCGATCACCTTACGCAACCCAACTTCTTTTGCACGTTTGGTGGCCTGCGCGGTAGAGAGATTCATAAAGTTTATACAGGCAATGACCAACACAAAAACAGCTACAATAAAGAAAATCTTTACATACTCAATCCGTCCGCCAGACTGAATTCCATTTTCAAAATCACCATAGAGATAGGCATCTCCAAAAGGATGAATAAAAAGTTCAACGTTTGTTTTTTCTACGTGTGCCCTTATTTCATGCTTAAACTTTTTGCCAAAGTCAATTGGATCCGTTCCCGCGCGGAGCATCAGAAATGTCCGGATATTATTGTTATCCCATTGATCCAGCCAATTTTTATTCTCATCCCAGAAAAACTGAAAAGACAGTAAGTAATCAAATTGAATGGAGGAGTTCTTCGGGATGTCGCTCAAAACACCTGATACTATAAATGAATTTTTAGTGTTGATCAAAAATACTTTACCCAGGGCCTCTTCTTTTCCAAAGTACTTCTCGGCCATCTTCTCCGTGATTACAATAGAGTTTTTTTCTTTCAGCGCCGAGGATGGATGACCTGCTATAAATGAATAACTGAACATCTCCAAAAAATCCTGATCTACATACCTACCCGTTTCATAGAACGACTTCTCCCACACCTGAAAAAGATTATTTACTTCCCAAGTAAACCGAGACGCTTTTTCAATCTCCGGATACTTGTCCTTGATAAAGGGAGCCATGGGGCCAGGTGTCGAACTGAAGGTATAAAGTTTGCCATCGGTGTATTGCTGGTTTTCTAACACCCGATACAACCGATCTATATTAGTATGAAAATGATCGTATTCCAGTTCATCATTCACCCATAAAAAAATCAGGAGAGCACTGCAAATCCCAAAGGCCAGGCCAAGGATGTTGACCGTGGAGAACAGCTTATTGCGAAAAATATTTCGAATAGCGATGAGAAGATAATTCTTAAACATATTACTCAGGTTTGGTGAAAGACAGCATGCACCACTGGCTGGTTGCCTGAAGGTTACTTAAAAAGTCACGATTGGTTACAAAAGTCCATAGTCAATAGTTGATGGTCCATAGTTAATACGGATAAACCATGGAGTATCGACCATTGGCGCGTTGCTTAGAAGTACTTTAAAAATCAGGATGGCGTACAAAAAGTCAATATCCCAGTCGATGGCCCATAATTAATACGACTGAAACCATGGACTATCGACCACTGACCATGGACTTTTTTCTATAATCCTGCAGGGAGTTCAATGAAAAAAGTAGTGCCTTGCCCAACCACCGTATCGAACCAAATCCTACCGGCCATCTGTTCAATAGCCTGCTTTGCAATGGCCAGGCCAAGACCTGACCCCGTTTTTTTTGTGCTGAAATGAGATAAAAAAATTCTTTCCGCTATATGCGGTTCAATCCCTTTTCCATTATCCTGAAAAATAAGGAGATATTTGGCGTCTTTTTTTTCTAATGCAACTTTTAGCTGCTGCTGGCGACCGGGCCTGGCCGACTGGAATGCATTGAGAATGATGTTTGAAAAAGTGCGTCCGAGTAATTGTTCATCTCCCTGGACAAAAGCCTCTTTTATAGTTGTATTGAAAACCAAATCTCCGGATTGGCTGTGTAGGAGCACAATCCTCTTTACAAGCGAAACCAACTCAAGCCTCTGCATAACGGGCTCAGGCATTTTCGCAAAAGTGCTAAAGGATGATGCAATATCACTTAATGAATCTACCTGGGTAAGCAATGAGGATACCGCTTTCTCCGTCTTCTCTGAGGTATTTGTATCGGATTCTACAGAACGTTGGAGTTGTTGGAGTGTCAACTTCATCGGCGTAAGTGGATTCTTGATTTCATGAGCTACCTGTTGGGCAATTTCGCGCCAGGTGCTCTCACGCTGCGTTTGTTCCAGTTCCGCTTTGCTTTCACTGAGCTTAAAAAGCATCTGGTTATATTCCTTAACCATTAATCCAATTTCATCATCAGCTTTCCATTTCAGGGGCTGATTTATTTTCGTGAGTGATGTCCGTTGTAATGATTGCGTGATAAATTTTAAGGGAAAGGTTAACCATACTGAAACAAAATACGACAAGATCACCAGGGCAATAAAAATCAACGCAAAAATATTCAGGATATTGGCAACAATATTGATCTGAACTTTCTCCAGTGAATATCCCGATTGAAAAAAGGGTATTCCTAAAATCCCAATAAGTTTACCCGTAAGGGGGGCTTTTAGCGCAGCATACGAAACATAATATTCCAACTTCCCTACGCGCTCTGTTTCAATCACGACGTTTTCTCCTCTTTTTATCTTTTGAAGTGCTTCGGCATTAATATAACTCGATACCAGACTATTTTCAAATATCTGCGGTTGACTCGTCGCTAACAATTCACCTGTTGCCGTATATACATTGGCATCCAGGTTTGTAAGTTTAGCCAAATCTGTCAGTTGGTTTTCAAAGCTCACAACACCTTCGCTTTCCCCATTCAGGTAGTCATCCAACTGCGCGGAGAGTTGCCCGCTGAAAGTTTCAGCCTTGCTCAGGTATTCTTCATTAAGTTGGTTTTGCGACGATCGATTTGTGAGGCTAAGGGTCGTAACACTCACTAAAATTAAAGGCAGAAAAAAGGCGAGGTTAAGAAGCAACTGGATACGGGCTGAGAAATAAAGCTTCTCACCACGCACATAATTTGCAATACCCTGAATCAACAAAAAGATGAGGATGATGATCAAGCCCAACACGAGCAAGAAAGAGAAATTTGCCAGCGTATACATTTTAGAAGGCTGCTGTGATGAGACCACCGCCACCCGATTATTTTGATCCTCCAGCGCAATATGCACATATCCATCAGCAACCATTCCAATTCGGTGTAAGTCCGTATTACCGAGCCAATCCCTGGTGAAGGATCGTTCATAGTTAAATTTGCCGGAACTGAACAGGATTGTTGTATCCGAAAAGACAGCATAGCTAATATCTTGAGCATTATAAAATTGTTGAAAGCTGTTATCCACCAGTAGTTCAGGATAAACGTTCTCCGGAATAATCTTCTTAAGTGAAAGTTCCAACATGACATACCCCAGCGTAAAGCCTGCACGCAGTATAGGAATTTTCACAAGGTATTTTTGCGCTACGTCACGAGAGGGACTATTCACGAAATAAACACCATCATGAGGTGTACGAAAAGCGTCCTGATCATAAATGCCAACAAACTCAAAAAGTGTGGAGGCTGATCGGTTATTTAATGGTTCCCCTGATGATCCGAAAAGAAAAATTTCGACGTCATACTTATTAAAGTAAGTAGGTAAAAAAATTTGCCTGATTTTTTGCCGGATAGCATCACGATTGAGGAATGGAGTATTAATCCGGGTTTGAATAAAAACATCCTTTGCAATTTTTAAAGCCGTTTCATGCAGCAGATACTCTCCAAAAATATCCCGGTCAATCAGGAAGTTGTCGGCAAACTTAAATTGACTATCAATTTTTTCCTGGCGACTAAAATACTGAATAGCATAAGCCCCATTGGCCGACAGAAAAAAAATGGCTATGAACAGATAAGAAAATGTTGCAAACGTAAGTCGTTTTAAACCTGCATACAATTTTAAAAAATAGACCAGTAAAAAATAAGAACCTCCGAGTGCCAGGGAAGAAAAATACTGTTGCGCTGTCAGGGTATTGATCCCTGCAAATAAAGCCATTGCTGCTAAAAAAGAGAGGATCACTCTCCCTTTGCTTCCGTCAGCTATGAGCAACCGAATAAATGTATGTCCGAACAAAAAAGAACACACTCCGGAAAGTAATACCACCACCATAACAACAATACGGACGCCATCAAACTCCAATGACTGCGAGATATCCAATGCAATCGCTGAATTATTATAAAGCGTTTGAATAGCAACAAAGGGAAACAACACCGCGAACAAAATACATACTCCTGCCAAAACGGAAAGCAACCATGAAACAAAGTTTCCTTTGTACAAGTATTGAAAAATTTTAAATCGTTGGTAATTCTTAAATAGATAAAAACACAGAATAAGGAGAGCCAACTCATTTAGAAAAAGATCGCCCAACGAAGCATTTAAGGGAGATGATGCAAACACCTGAGGATTAAAAAGATCAGAACGATAAAGTGTATTGGGAAAATTAAGCTTGATCATTACAAATCGTAATCCGTGGAGAAATCCGTATAGCATAAGAAATCCTACTTCAGGATAGGGTACTCGCTTTACTTGTCTATAAATGAAGAGTGTGAGCAGCATAATAGAAATCGCAAAGAATATAGCTGCTGTCAATAATATGTTCTCATGAACCGGAAGATCATCTTGAAAGAAACTCACCTTGAAAGGACATTGCCCTTGAACACAAACAACGATACCAAGACTGGCATTTGGTTCGAGAATGCTGATGTTGCCGGACGGAAAAATGCGCTCATTCCACCATGTATTAAGGTAACTATTCGTAATGTTAAATTTCCGATAGAGCGGTACGATGGCCACTAAAAACTGTGCCTCATTGATCTTCCACTTTTTTGCGAGATAATCTCCATTTCCGGCTTTTAGTAGCTTTAATTTAAAAGTATCGGCAACAGATGCGCGGGAAGGAACAAATCGGTTATCGGACCAGGAAATTACCTGCTGCTTGTCATAGACAAAAAACGAGTACGTCGTGAGCGTATGAATATCGTGTTCCGTCTTTTGCTTAAGATGAAGTAGGATAGATTCAGCGTCCTTGTCGATAGACGCTAATTCTTTATCAAGATTCCTGGCAAGATTTTCGGCTGTAATTTGTGGAGAATACGGCCGGCTAAAAAATAATATAGCCAGTAAACCCGCGAACAGGAATAGAAGGCAAGAGCTTAAAAGTATTGAAGACTTTAATTTCAAAAGCCGATCACAAGGTGAATGATCAATAAAGTTAAGAAATTACTTCGGTTGTCAATCTAACATTCAAGTCCTAACAAAAACGATCTAGTTGCTGTAGTTATCGAATTGGAAATAACGCTGAGTTCCGCAAGGGTTCACTAAAGATGGAATACAGTCGCCATGATCAAACCCCAGGGCACCACTGCATACATTACCGCTGTGACCTCTGCGCTCAATACATTTCACTGCTGAGGATCGTATTTGATGCCTCCAAAAAAAAATAAGTACAAAATACGGGAGTAGCGATAATTCAGCGGTGCCAACAAGAACATCACCCCGATAATTATTCCGATATATACCCACTCAGAAGGATCACCAAGGATATAGAGGAGAATGCCAATGATCAACATTACAGCTACGGTAAAGCCATACCCCACATACATGGCCCCCTGATAGAACCCGGGTTCCGGCTCTAATCTCACTCCACAATGCGGGCAGGTATCATTCATTACATTAAATTTCGAAAGCCTGCCTACAGGATACTTAAAAATTCTGCCTTCCCGACAGCGTGGACACTTACCGTGCAGCAGTGCGGTTGCGTAGCTGTTTTTGTGCATTCTTACTGGATTTATACCAAAGATATCCTATTACTATCACAGCAAGATAAGGCATGGAAAGCAGGTAAAGAATTCCAGTATTGATCCCCGCGGCAATTCCAGGATTTCCGTTTGAATAATTATTCTCCAGCGTTGCCCGACACATGGCACACTGCGCAAAAGATTGATTGACCCCGCAAGCTATCAGTATTACACCACAAAGTATTGTCTTCTTCATTTCAAGCGATTAATATTCACTACCCTTGTTCCTGTATCAAACATAATAAGGACTGATCATCAAATAAACAATCACACCCGTGACCGCTACATAGAGCCATAATGGAAACGTAACTTTAGCTAACGCCCTGTGCCTTGCAAAATCTCCACGCCACGCTCTCAAATACGTAAAGAGAACCAACGGAATAACACCGATAGAAAGCAAAATGTGCGTGATCAGGATAAAAAAATAAAAATACCGTATAGCACCCTCCCCTCCGTACGGAGTCGAATCGCTCGTCATATGATACAACACATAGAGCACCAAAAAGACAGCTGATAAAATTATACAAGTTTTCATCAGCCGCTCGTGGAGTTTCCGGTTTTTATTTTTTATGGATATCACGGCTGTGATGAGCAGGACTGCCGTTATTCCGTTGATCGTAGCATAAATTGGGGGAAGGAAAGACAGGTTGTAACCGGGTACCTTCACGCCGAATAGCACCGCTACAATAACTGGAATCAGAATAGAAATCGCGATGATCAGTTTCCTGAAGGGTTCCTTTTTCTGTTCAACGTCTATGGCTTTCGGCTCCATCTTAATACTTCTTTAAAATTATAGTTAACTCTGTTAGTAGTCTATCCACTTGTTCACGGTCCCCCGATACATATTGCCCGCGAATGGCACCTCTCCTATCCACTAACACCAGATCGTAAGGTTGCTTCAAAAAGAAAATACAGGTCATCCAAAACAAGGCTCTATCAGAAGAGGGCACGGGCAACAGTTTGACGGGGTCATGCGTAATTTCTTCCTTTACCCGCTGCATTTGATTCCATGACTCGTTGTTCAATGTTCCGAAGAGCACAATAACCAGGCTATCCTTTTTAAGGGGCAGTTGAACTCTAATGCTATCGGGAATATAGTATGGAAGCATGTTTGCAGCAGCGCAACCTTCCTGAACTTCCGGATACACATCAACGTACAAGGGCTGGACAGCAAATTCATTCTTTCCAAAAAACTTCAGGAAAAGAAAAATGCAAATTGGTAAGATCAAGGCCAGAAAGAGAAAGATCGATTTCCTTTGTTTCATAAAAATTCCCTTCGCGCCTAATCTTTCAAAACCTGGTCAAAAAAAGAGGCTTAAGTCTTCACTCAAGCCCCGGTGATGAATTAATAACTTCACTATCGAACGACTGAAATAGCGATGCCCTCGTATACAAAAGCAACGAGCATCCATACTACAAAAATCAGGGGAATGAGGATGGACCAGAATAACATTTTCACTTCATAGCGAAGGTGCATAAACTCACCAACAATGTATCCGGCTTTCACGATAGTCAATCCAACAAAGATAGATGTCTTGAGTGGTCCGTGATGCAGTGTAAAGGCAATCAAAAATTCAAAGGCCGTGACTGCCCCAAGAATTCCGGCTACGGTCCAAAGTTTTTTAATTTTTTCTTTGTTAGGGGGAAGTACTGTTACGTTTACGTTATCTTCAGTGTGTGCCATGTTTTAGCGCTGTTTTTGGAATGATCAATTAACAATTATACGAGGTAGAAGAATGTAAATACAAACACCCATACCAAATCTACAAAGTGCCAGTACAAACCTACCTTCTCCACCATCTCATAATGCCCACGTTTATCATATGTACCCATCACGGTATTGTAGTAGATAAGGAAGTTGAAACACACGCCACTAAATACGTGGAAGCCGTGGAATCCTGTGATGAAAAAGAAGAAAGCGGCAAAATCGGGAGGTCCATATTGATTGTGCGCCAGATTGGCGCCAAAGAATTTGGTGCCCTCAGCCACAGCGTCACCTGCCTCTGAACCATGTATGAAATGGGTCCATTCCCAAGCCTGACAGCTAAGGAATGCAATTCCACCAACAATCGTCCAAAGCATCCACTTCTCAACGGCTTTACGATCCATTCGGTGGCCAGCTTCAACCGCCAGCACCATGGTAACGCTACTCATGATGAGAATAAAAGTCATGATACCCACAAATACGAGTGGTGCTGAAAAACCGTGAAGAAATGGAACAGATTCAAATACCTTTTCAGGAAGAGGCCAATATGCCTGAGAAAACTTAAATGCATTAACTGCGCCTGAATAAGCATCATGCGAGGAACGCACAAGGCCATAGGTAACGAGCAATGCCGAGAAAGTAAATGCATCGGACAATAAGAAGAACCACATCATGAGCTTGCCGTAGCTTACACCCATCGGTGATACTCCACCATCCCATTCGCTCCTTCCCGGAGCTGTTGCTGTACTTGCCATAAGTAGAAGTTATGCGTTATTTGTTACACCTGCCTACCGGCAGGCAAGCGTTATTTGCAGTGTGGGTTTCGGGTGTGGGTGTTTGGTGATCACTTTCTCATCACCGGTTCAATAATAGAAAAACAAACAAATATAGCCAAAGTCCATCCAAAAAATGCCAATACGTGGCGCACATTTCCATTTGCGCAAGGCTCCTGGAATGCACCTTATACCGGAAGGTTGCCACCAGAACAATGAGCAAAAAAACTACCCCTCCGATGATGTGCATTCCATGCAAGCCTGAAAGGACGTACACGAAGGATCCGGAGGGATTGCCCACAAAATACACATTGCGTTTTACGAGATCTCCCCAGGCAATATACTGACCGACCAGAAAAGCCAGGCCCAGCACGGAGGTAATACTGATCGCTATTTTTGTCACTTCAAGATTGTCTTTTTTAGCAGCAAGATATGCCCAATGCATGGTACCACTGCTGATTAAGATTATAGCTGACGTGACCCAAAATGTATTCGGAAGGTCAAACATCATCCAGTTGCCATCCGACTGACGGACAATGTATGCACTGGTCAACGCCGCGAAGATCATTATTACACTGGCAATAAAAATCCATAGTGCAAACTTCTTCGGATGCATGGCCAATGGCTTATCCGCTTCCTCTACTATTCTTATTTCTGTTGCCATAATGCTCCCTATTTTTTCATTACAAGGACGCCTCATCGTGCGTCCCTCCGGAAATCCTTCTATCAAACTTTATCTAACAAGTATGCAATTTGAACAATTGGTAAATATAAAAATGAAGCGAACATGATCTTTAAGGCTGATCGCCGGTCGCCCGATTTCATTAAAGAGAATGTCAGTGCAAAGAACATCACACCACAAAGCGTAGCTACAATAGCAGAATTAATGCCTGTAATGCCAAATGTAGCCGGCAATAATCCCAGTGGAATGAGGAACATGGTATAGATCATTATCTGAATGGCTGTGTTCAAATCTTTCTGCCCACCGGAAGGAAGTAATTTGAATCCGGCCTTTTTATAATCATCATCAGCAACCCATGCTATGGCCCAAAAGTGCGGGAATTGCCAGATAAACTGAATACCAAAAATAATCAGCGCTTCATGTGAAATTGCTCCGGTAGCTGCCGTCCAGCCCAGAAGTGGCGGAAGGGCACCCGGAATAGCGCCAACAAAAACAGCAATTGGTCCAACACGCTTTAGAGGGGTATAGACAAAACCATAAAGAATCATCGATACCACCGATAACAAAGTTGTCAGGAGATTGGTGTACAGGATCAAGATACTTACTCCCGCTATCAAACATAGGGCCGCTACGGTGACGGCTTCATTAACGGAAACACGGTGTGTAGGCAAAGGCCGGTTCATGGTGCGAACCATCAGCTTGTCTAAATCTTTTTCAATAATCTGGTTGATCGTAACGGAAGATCCGGAAAGTAAAAAACCACCTAAGAACAGCATAAACAATGTTACCCAATTCACCTCCGCTGATGCCAATACAAAACCAAAAGCGCAAGAGAAAGCCACAAGGAAAGAAAGTCGGAACTTTAATAACTCCCAATAAGCTTTAGCCTTCGCCCTGGCAAAATAAATTCCTGTTAACCCATTGATTTGTCCGACTACCATAATTTATAAGAGTGCAGGTTCTTCCTTTCTATTTAGCTTCAGCAAAAACATAAACTGCATTCCAAATGTCGCTGTGGCAAGCAGTAAATGGACCGGCTGAACGTAGGGTGGCACAGCAAAATAGGCCATCCCCATACCCGTCAAAATTGTCCCCAAAATTAGCAGGATTAGAGTAAGGGCGAAAACTTTTGACCCTTCAGTTTTATGTAATTTCATGATTAATCCAACATGCAAAATCAATACAATCCATGAGAAGGAACGGTGAACGATAAACTCTACTCCCAGATTGGAAATCCAGGCTTCCCGGGCGACGACGTCGGCAACCCTGTCAATGGCTTCACGGACTTGCGTACCTAACAAAATCTGCACGAGCAGTACAGCCATCGACACGACCAACCACCAGAAGCCCAAAGAGGAGTTAATCTCTCTCCCATAACTGCTTTGATGAACCAGGTAAATCAGAAAAGCAACAATTAAGAGAGCGAGAAACATGTGTACCGTTATGGTCCAGGGTGTAAGATTTGTAGAGACTACAAACGACCCTATCCAACCCTGAAATCCCACCAGTAAAAATGCAGCAAATGCAATAATGGTCAATTTTCGTTCCGTTCTCCAAAAACGCAAGGATGCGACAAAGACAGCGAAAATCAGAAATCCGATGATAACACCAACAAGACGGTTGATATATTCAATCCATGTTTTAGTCGGATTGAAATCATTTTCCTTCAGGACGGATGGATCATTTAGTATGCTGGCCGCGGTAGTCCCCATGCCAATGGTAGCCAAGTACTTCGCAAAACGCTGATTCTTCTTGTCCCGATGAGCTGCGTAAATTTCTTTGTAATCATCCGGAAGTTCTGCCACGGATGTCGGAGGTATCCAACGGCCGAAACACTTTGGCCAATCCGGACAACCCATGCCGGAACCGGTACTTCGCACAATACCTCCGATCAGGATTAAGCTATAAACTGCTACTAACGTCGAACGAGAAAGCCTGCGAAATAATCTCATAATGTTTTCGCTGCGCTGTTTAATCTATACGTGTGCACAAAAAAATAAAGGTTCAAAGCGGTCTACAACTAACTTTGAACCTTGATCCTGAACTGTAAATCAATTTAGTGCTTGCCTCCTTCTACCACTATTGCGCCATCTGCATTCGAAGCTTCCAACTTGATCAACTCATTTTCATGCGGCAAGTTAGATTCAGGTGTCTCCGAATAAGGAATATGTTGAGGAATGTAATCTTCCTTTGCACCTGGTTTGCTGTAGTCATAGGGCCAGCGATACACGGACGGAATTTCACCAACCCAATTACCGTGACCCGGATGGAGCGGCGTAGTCCATTCAAGGGTTGTTGAATTCCACGGGTTGGCTGGCGCTACTCTGCCGCGGAATATACTATAGAAGAAGTTGAACAAGAATATGAACTGTGAAGACAATGTGATGATGGCGGCAACGCTTACCAGCATATTCAAATCCGTAAACCCGCTAAACGTTTCAAAGTTAGTCCATGAATAATATCTTCTTGGGAACCCGGCAATACCAATGTAATGCATTGGGAAAAACACCAGGTAAACGCCGGCAAATGTTAACCAAAAGTGAATGTAACCAAGTTTACTATCCATCATCCTTCCAAACATTTTTGGGAACCAATGATAGACACCGGCCATCATACCAAAGAATGATGCACTGCCCATTACCAAGTGGAAGTGCGCCACGACAAAGTAAGTGTCATGTAATTGAATATCTATAGCAGAGTTACCCAGGAAAATTCCGGTAATACCTCCGGTAAGGAAAAATGATACCAGACCGATGGAGAACATCATGGCCGGCGTAAACCGGATGTTGCCTTTCCACAATGTGGTAACATAATTAAATATTTTCACCGCAGAAGGAACAGCGATGATCAATGTCAGCAGCATGAAGATTGAACCCAGAAATGGATTCATCCCGGTTACAAACATATGATGCGCCCAAACAATAAAAGATAAAATAGCAATGAAGAGCATTGAACCGATCATCGCCTTGTAGCCAAAGATTGGCTTGCGGGAATTCGTAGCAATTATCTCTGATGAAAGACCTAATGCCGGCAACAAGACAATGTACACTTCAGGGTGGCCTAAAAACCAAAATAAATGCTGAAAGAGTATAGGACTTCCACCATCATGCGCCAAGGCTTCTCCACCTATATAGATGTCTGACAAATAAAAGCTCGTTCCAAAACTGCGGTCAAAGATTAATAGCAACGCGGCAGCAAAGAGAACAGGAAATGACAGCACTCCAATGATAGCGGTAAAGAAAAAAGCCCAGATCGTTAAAGGCATTCTGGTAAAGGACATGCCCCGGGTACGTAGGTTAATAATCGTCGTGATGTAATTTATACCCCCCAGTAAGGAGCTTATAATGAACAGGGCCATGGCTACCAGCCATAAAGTCATTCCGAGACCAGAACCTTTGATGGCCTGCGGCAATGCGCTTAGCGGAGGATAGATTGTCCAACCACCTGCCGCCGGGCCTGTCTCCAGGAACAAGGATGTAAACATGACGACACTGGACAAGAAAAAGAACCAGTACGATAACATGTTCATAAAACCGGAAGCCATATCCCGTGCACCGACTTGTAAAGGGATAAGGAAGTTTGAGAACGTTCCACTCAATCCTGCTGTCAGCACGAAAAAAACCATTATGGTACCGTGCATGGTGACCAGCGCCAGGTAGAATTCAGGATCCAATTTACCTTCTGCCGTGATCCATTCGCCTAATACAGGCTTAAGCCATTCCAGGTTCATCTCCGGAAAACCAAGCTGTAAACGGAAGATCACCGAAAGTATTCCACCAAGCAGAGCCCAGAAGATACCGGTAATAAGAAATTGCTTTGCAATGACCTTATGGTCTTCACAAAAAATATACGATCTCCAAAAATTAGTTTTATGGTGCTCATGCTCATCATGATCATCGTGATGGTGAACGTCTTGATGGGTGTGAATATCTGTCGTTGCCATGTCGTTGATAAATCTTTTAAAACTCCTTTATTCTCTAACCTCCGCTACGGATGACCCCGGATCTTTTTGCATACCTGCCTTGATCATTGCTGCTTCCTTTAATGCATTCGGCACGTTCTTCAGGTAACCCGGATTTTGCTTTAACCATGCTTCCTGCGAAGCCTTCCAGCGTTCATAGGACTCTTCATCTTCTACTATTACTGACATCTTCATAGAAAAATGACCGCGTCCACAAACTTCAGTGCATGCCATTTCATAATTGAAATTCGGATTTCCCAAATAATCACGCATCTGCTGCGTAGTTTTGGTAGCCTTAAACTTGAACTGTGTAGGCATTCCGGGCACGGCGTCCATCTTCACACGAAAGTGTGGTAAGAATACACTGTGCAATACATCTTTTGCTCTGATCTTTAATAAAATTTCTTTATCCACCGGGAGATGTAACTCAAGTGACTTGAAATCATCGAAGGAATTTTTATCCGTCAGGTCAAGCCCGAATTCATTTCCAAAATTATCAATCAACTTATAGTTCACCGTGCCTAACTGTTTATCCTTAACACCAGGATAGCGGACGGTCCAGGCAAACTGTTGGCCAATTACTTCCACTACCTCTGCTTCCTTTGACGCTGGGGCGGTAATATCATTCCAGGCGCGAAGACCTGTGAAGATCAACACGGCTAAAACAATCGCGGGAATGATGGTCCACGCTAATTCCAGGTAATGATTATCGGGAAAGTACTTTGCCTTTTGTCCTTCACGATACTGATACTGGTAGATGAACACAAACATGATGATGCTAATGATCGTAAACGCGACCACCGTTACCGCCATGGTAATCCAAAATAAAGTATCTGTATGCTTGCCGTGTTCGGATGCTACCGGTAGTGTGTAATTTTTGAAGAATGCAAAAGAGTACCAAAAGAACCACCCCAAACTCCCCACCATGAACACGATAAAAAGGGATGCATTGATCTTATTCGCTGAACTGGCCTTTTCATCTACAACCCCTCCCTTTGCAATGCTTACCAGGTTGCTAACCCTGAAGATCATGTAAAGGATCGCCAGGACCAGAACAACACCAAGAAAAATAATGAAATTCATCATATCAGCTTCTCTAAATTAAATGTGGTGATGAAGACTCTCTTCCAACATCGGATCGTTCTTGCCGAACAGCGGCATTTTCGATAAGTTATTTAACACTACCAGCAGGAAGGCTGCAAGGAAAATCAGTCCGACACCGATCTCCATAAATCCAACACCACCGTTATGCTGCATAACACCAGGCGTCACCATGTTAAAGAAGTCAAACCAATGACCAATAATAATTATCGGGCAAACCAACTTCAATGTTGATAGTTGACGCTTCGCATCTCTTGTCATTAATAAGAGGAATGGCAATACAAAATTAAAGATTACATTAAGATAGAAAATCCAACTGTATGGACTGTTCTTCATCCGCTCTGCAAAGTAAACCGTTTCTTCAGGAATGTGAGCATAATAAATCAGTAAGAATTGACTGAACCAGATGTACGTCCAAAAGATTGAGAATGCAAAAACAAATTTTCCAAGATCGTGCATATGGTTTGAATTGACGATCTTTAAATATCCTGCATCTTTCAAAAAAGCCACGATCAGGGTGATCGTCGCCAGCCCCGATACCCACCAACTGGCAAAGACATACCAGCCAAACATGGTGCTAAACCAATGGGTGTCAATGCTCATGACCCAATCCCAGGCGGCAACGGAAGAACTTAGTCCGAAAAATATCAGGAATACGGTTGAGAGAACCTGGTTTTTGTGCCAATAAGTTGTTGAAGGATCTATATCTTCTGCCAGCATATTCTTGCGGATCTGCGTTAAGAACCAAAACCAAACGCCAAAGAACAACAACATTCTGAAGATGAAAAAGACAGGAAAAGTTCCTCCCGTCAAAGGCCAGAAGAAGAACGGCGCTTTTTTGTTTATGATGTCATCAAAACCTTCGCCGGGGTGATATAAATCGGCGTGTGTCCAATGGAATATATCCTGTTTGGTAACAAACCAAAGCACAAGCATCAAAATGCCGGCAACAGGAATCCATGTTCCCATGGCCAGCGGTACCCGCTTGACCCCTACAGACCAACCTGCCTGCGCTGCATACTGTATGGCTACGAAGAACAATCCTATAATACCCAGGCCGGTGAAGAACACGTTGTTCATCCAGAGCGAAGTGTACAATCGCTTCAGCCAAGTTGCTGTTCCAGCGTGATGACCTCCTTCCGCATGTCCTTCTGATGCTGCATCATGTTGATCGGCAGTCGCTACCAACTCTTTTCCTGTTACTGATGCATGGCCTGCGCCGTGTTCATCGTGACTATTCATGGCAAGGATCAACCCGAGAATGAACACGGCAACACCTACGACCAGTAAAATGTAGAGCTTCTTTTTGGTCTCCGGCCTAAATACATATTGTTCTTCAATAACTTCTACTTGATGAGCCATTTTATCAATTGTCAATGTTCGATTATCAATGTTCAGTTCGAGACTATTTCTGCAATGTCTTTACATATTTGGCGATCTTCCAGCGGTCCTCCGGGCCGATCTGTGAGCCATGTGCCCACATCAAGTTTTTTCCATGTGTAATCACGTGGAAAATATGACCTTCCGTAATACTCTTCAACGCATCCGATTTATAGTTAGGAACACCATTATACTTTTCAGAGACCTTCCCATTACCCTCACCCTTCGCGCCGTGGCAATGATCACAGTACATTTCATATAAGATTTTTCCTTCCGCCACCACTGCAGCCGTTGAATCTAAAGGATTCTTCATAGTCTTCGATGCGAATGCCAGGCTGTCTTTTTCAATGCGGTAAGGAAGCCATCCATTTTTATTTCTACTTACGGTGTTCGCCGGGGCTTCGCGCATGGTCATCCTGAAAAGATTGTGTTTGTTCGAGTTGAAAAACTCTGCGTGACCATCCGGATAGTCAATCGATGTTAACCATCTCCCGGCATCTTCATCTACAATTTGAGAATAAGGTTCGTAGGCTACCGAGTGATACATGTTAGGAGCATATTCCACTCCCGGGTTATCACCACCAACTCCGCAAGAAGTCAACAATACTGCCGCTGATAATCCTATAAACAAACTTGATACAAAGCGCATAATTGATATCCTCCGATTATTAATCAAAAATTCTTTTCATTTACTTCTGAGGCACCAGCCGCTTTCAGGATACTGGTAATTTCAGCTTTACTCTTACCCTGGTTTAAGCCGAGATCGATCGCCATGACGTGCTTGTCCTCAGTGCTACGTATGTCAAACTGCCGCGGCCATTTGTAAGGTTTTAGGTCACTCACAATCAAAAATGTGGCGACCATACCTAAAGCCGATAACAGCACCGTAAACTCAAATGTAACGGGGATGAAAGGTGGCAAGGACGCAAAGTTTTTACCACCAATGATCATCGGCCAGTCATAACCAAGCATCCAAATCTGCATGATCAACGCCAGCGATGTCCCGGTCATTCCAAACAAAAAAGCAGCGATCGGAAGGCGGCTTCTCTGATAGCCCAAAACTTCGTCAAGCCCATGGACGGGAAAGGGTGAATATACTTCGTGAATTTTGACACCACTTTGCCTTATGGTGGTCACACCGCTGATGAGAACATCTTCATCGTCAAATATTCCTACTAAAAAGTTTTTATCTGCGTCCATTGTTTATATTTTAAAGTGACTGCGATGCGCTAGTGATGCGAATCGTCTGTCGTTTTTTCAGAACCTGCTCTAAGAATACTTTTTACTTCCGCCATGTTGATCACCGGGAAGAACTTCGCGAAGAGTAAGAATGCGCCGAAGAACAACCCAAAAGTGAACAAATACTCTCCGATGTCATACATCGTTGGATGGAACATCGTCCAGCTTGAGGGAATATAATCCCTGTGTAATGAAGTCACAATAATAACAAAGCGCTCGAACCACATGCCAATGTTCACAATGATCGAGAGCGCAAATGTGGCTGCAATACTTGTTCTTATTTTTTTGATCCAGAAGAGCTGAGGGGAAATTACATTACAAGTCATCATAGACCAATAGGCCCAGGCGTAAGGTCCCTGAACCCGGTTATAAAATGCATAGCCTTCATATTCAACACCGGAGTACCACGACATAAACAATTCGGTGATGTAGGCGATGCCCACAATAGAACCGGTTACAATGATGATGATGTTCATCAATTCAACGTGGTAGATCGTAATATAATCCTCGAGTTTAAAAACTACACGGGTCACCAGTAAGAGTGTCAATACCATGGCGAAACCAGAAAATATGGCTCCGGCAACGAAGTATGGAGGAAAGATAGTGGTATGCCATCCCGGGACAATGGATGTAGCAAAGTCCATGGATACGATCGTATGAACAGAAAGAACGAGGGGTGTTGAAAGTCCTGCGAGGATCAAGGCCACTGATTCGTAACGCATCCAGGTCTTCGCGCCACCTTGCCATCCAAAGCTAAGGGCGTTATAAACATTTGCCCGAATCTTGTTTCCCTGAACGACAGCCCGGTCACGTATTACGGCAAAATCAGGAATAAGACCTATATACCAGAATACCAGCGAAACTGTGAAATACGTCGAGATTGCAAATACATCCCAAAGCAGCGGTGAATTAAAGTTTGGCCAGAGTGAACCAAAAGCATTGGGTAATGGAAGCGTCCAGTAGAAACCTAACCAGAGCCGACCCATGTGCATCAGCGGGAAAGAGGCAGCACAAATAACGGCAAAGATCGTCATTGCTTCAGCCGCCCGGTTGATAGACATCCTCCAACGCTGGCGAAATAACAAAAGGATAGCAGAGATCAATGTACCGGCGTGACCAATACCGACCCACCAGACGAAGTTCGTAATATCCCACGCCCAGCCTACAGTTTTATTAAGTCCCCAGACTCCTACCCCGGTCCACAATAAAACGCACACGCAATAGAAACCAAAGCCGAAAAAAGCCATGGAGACGGCCATAGCCATCCACCACAATCGTGTTGGTTTTCCTTCCACCTGGCGGCTAATGTCATGCGAAACATCCTTTACCGTTTTACCACCGGTTACCAGGGGATCGCGAACTACTGAAGTTACCTGCATTTTATATCCGTTAATCGTTATCCGTGAATCGAGTGTGCGTGTGAACTATCCAATATCCAATATCTAACTACTAAACCTTTCCCTCCTCCCTATTCCTGACCTTCGTCAAGTACCATATATTCGGCTTCACTCCAATTTCTTCCAGTACCTGGTAGGCACGAGGATTACCGGTGATCTTGTCTATGCGATGAGGATGCGTCTCATCTACCGGTCTGATCTTAAGAAGTTTTGAAATTTTGCTTTCCGGATTATTAATATCACCAAACACGATCGCCCCTGTAGAGCAAGAGGCCTGGCAGGCAGTTATTACTTCGCCATCGCGCATCGGTCTTCGCTCTCTCTTTGCGGTCAGCTTGCCCGATTGAATTCTTTGAACGCAAAACGAACATTTTTCCATGACACCACGTGAACGAACAGTAACTTCCGGGTTTAACACCATCTTGCCCAAATCGGTGTTCATCGCCGGGTTAGAATCTTCGAACTGGCTATTATCATGGTACTTAAACCAATTAAAACGCCTTACTTTATAGGGACAGTTGTTGGCACAATAACGGGTACCGATACAGCGGTTATAAGCCATTTGATTGAGTCCTTCCGTGCTGTGTGTTGTGGCGGCCAAAGGGCAAAACGTTTCGCACGGAGCATTGTTGCAATGTTGGCAAAGCATGGGCTGAAATACTACTTCGGGATTTTCAGATGCTTCTTCAATACCTCTCCAATCATCTGCTTGCGCATCACTGCTATAATAACGATCAATACGCAACCAGTGCATCTCCCGGCGATTGATTACTTCCTGGCGACCAACAAGCGATATGTTATTTTCGACGTTACACGCTACTACGCAAGCACCACATCCAATACAGGTATTCAGATCGATAGCCATGCCCCAATGATGATCTTTATACTCATGACCCTTCCACAACGTTATCGATCCTGGATCAACTTTATGGAGAGGATCGTCCCATGTAGACACTTTCGGGTGGAACGCGCGATCCCAATTTCTGTCTTTAAACTTATTCAATGAGGTCTCCTGGATAACAGTCTGCCGCCCCATGTAGGTATTATGTGTCTGTGTTTGTGCAATCTGGTAAGGCTCATCGGTTTTCTCAAATTTCACATTACTCACACTATAATTTAATGATCCATTTACCATAGCCACTAAAGGATAAGCATTTTGCCCAATTCCATCAGCGACTTTGCCAGCCTTCGTACGGCCATAACCAAGCGGAACACCTATCGTTCCAGGTGTTTGCCCGGGTTGAACAAGAACGGGAAGTTTTAATGTTTTGCCATTGGCTGTGATCGTAAAATACTTCGTTATGCTTTCTGCAAAATTTATATCCTTTGCGTCTTTTGGAGCTACGGTCACATAATGATCCCAAACGGCTTTTGTAATTGGATCAGGAAGTTCCTGCAGCAGTGGATTGTTCGCCTGAGAACCGTTACCAAGATTGCCGCTCTCATAAATCACGAGTTCAAAACCCGCTGATTTGTAATTGCTCGCAACAGCGCTGGCGGCAGCATTCACATCTCCAATAAATGCAACAGAAACGGTTCCTGCTTCTACTGCCGGTAATTCCAGAACACCATCGTATAAACACTTATCCCAAAAACTTTGGAAGTCAATGGTTTGATCTTTATAGAACCATGACTTCCAATTACTTTTTACAAAGTCGAAATAATCAACATCGGTTTCACCAGCCCAAATCATAAAACTCTCCTGTGCTGCGCGCGCCTTAAAGATTGGGGTGATCGCAGGTTGTCCTAAGCTAAAATGATTCTTCTTGGGCTCAGCATCGTTCCAGGCTTCCAGGTAGTGATAGTCGGGTGCCTGATAATTAACCAGCGTTCCCGTCTCTTCTTCTTTATAACTTGTTGATACGGTAAGCGGTATTTTCTTTATCGCCGCGGCAAGCTTGTCTCCCAGGGGATGATCATAAACAGGATTGCAGTTATAGAAAATTACAGCTTCCAGCTTACCACCTTCTGCGTCTCCGATAAACGTTGACATTGCCGCGTCATCTCCCTGACGGTAATTTACCGGATCGTTTGTATTGATGGTAGTTCCATAACTACCCAGCATGTCGTTAAGTGCATTCACTAAGACTTGAATAGCCTTATCGTTTGAACCCGAGACAACCAATGCTTTACCACGGCTTGCCCACAGGTCTTCTGCAGCCTTCGCAACATTTGGTTTTTCTAACCCACCGGAAATGGTAGGTCTTCCTGCTTTGTTTGCTATTAAGTTGTAAAGTTGAACGACAATGGCACCTTCTTCAGAAGGTTTGATTTGTGTCCTGTAGTCAGCATTAGCACCCGTTATCGAGAGAATTGACTCGAACTGGTAGTGCCGGGACATATCCCTCTTGTCCTCATTCACTTCACGGGTTTCAGCATATTGTTTCGTGAATTCAACTGGCGCTATCCAGCTTCCAAGGAAGTCGGCGGCAACACTCACGATGACGCCGGCTTTACTAAAATCGTATGATGGAATTAAGGCTGTGCCAAAAGATTCCTCGTTAGCCTTCCATATTCCATACTGTGATCTTTGATCGTATTGAACGTGCTGTGTTGTAGGAAACTTTGCTTTAAATTTTTCAATAGCAGCCTTTGTACTTGGGCTCAATATGGTGTTGCTGACAATCCGGATTTGAGCACCTCTAGCAGAAATCTCTCCTAGCTTTGCAATAATTTGTCTATCAAGATCTTCCCACGATATTTTGTCCTTGCCAATTTTTGGTCCGCGAAGTCTGGAATTGTCATATAAAGAAAGAACGGAAGCTTCCACCTGCGCACTGGTTCCACCCCTGGAAACGGATGAAAGCGAATTCCCATCAATCTTAATAGGGCGACCTTCCCTGGTCTTAACAACAATACTACAATAGTCTCCACCATTAATATAAGTGGAGGCATAGTAGTTTGCTAAACCTGGATCAATGTCAATAGGTTTGTTTACGTAGGGTATAGCTTTGCGGATTGGCGCTTCGCATGCAGCCAGCGCTACGGCCGACATGCCAAAGCCCATCATCTTTAAGAAATCTCTGCGAGAATGACCCGGATCTTCTTCCGGATCCGGTGACTGAGAAAATTCATGATGAGCATGTTTTACAAACTCAGGATTATTAGCCAGTTGCTCGATGCCTTTCCAGTATATCTTTTTTGATTCTTCCATAAATCGTTTATCGCGACGCTTTGATCGTAATTGCTCTATATATTAGTAGTGACACTTTGCACATTCCAATCCACCTATATCTTCCACCTTCATAGGGGGTTTGCCCTCTTTTTTGTGAAGTTCAACCAAATTGTCGTAGTAGGCATTGCCTTTTGAGTTCACATCTGTTTTGCGGTGACAGTCAATACACCAGCCCATTGTTAACAAAGTGTGCTGACGAACAACATCCATTGTTTCAATCGGGCCATGGCAAGTTTGACATTCAACACCCGCCACATTTACGTGCTGCGCGTGGTTGAAATAAGCCAGGTCAGGCAAGTTATGAATGCGGACCCACTCGATTGGTTTCTTATTATCCCAGGCAGAAACAATTTTGGCAATTTCACCTTCACCCGTAAGGGTACCTTGTCTGATCTGGTTGTGGCAGTTCATACAGATATTTACGGAAGGTATGGTTGCACTTTTTCCTTTCATTACCCCAGTGTGGCAATACTTACAGTCAATTTCATATTGACCTGCGTGAATTTTGTGAGAGAAAGCAATCGGTTGTTTCGGTGCGTAACCTTGCTGAACACCTATAGAGAGTAAACCATTTATTACTGCCTTGAAGCCCAATGCGCTAACCAGGAAAAGCACAATAAAAATAAACCCCGGGCTTCTGGTAACGGAACCAATGCTGATGGGCGAATGGACTATTTCTTTATCTTCTGCGGAAAGTTCTTTTTGATCCAGGAATCTCTTCAGCGCAGATACCAGGAAACCTAATATTACAAGGAGTAATATCAGGATGAGTACCATACCAATGAGGATTACATTCAAATAGGTGGAGGGTAGTCCTTCATCTTTAGGAGTTTCACCAACAACAGGCACTACCACAGCAACTGCAGGTCCTTTGTCTGTCTCAGACTGAATGTAGGCAAGGATGTTCATGATGTCCGCGTCTTTCAGCGAAGAGAAGGAAGTCATCTGAGTCTTGTTGTACTCAGTATAGAGTTTGTTGGCGTAGTCGTCTCCTCCGGCAATCACGCCAGCAGAGTTTTTAACAAAAGATTTGATCCAGTCAATAGAAGGTGC
>Ga0184629_10000085_pt1 | contig 36138 bp, 27 predicted proteins | sample PLM4_32_b1_FD_133158 | JGI IMG/M metagenome (GOLD analysis project Ga0184629, IMG submission 133158) | Groundwater sediment microbial communities from an aquifer in East River, Colorado, USA - PLM4_32_b1 | ecosystem: Environmental > Terrestrial > Soil > Riparian zone | place: USA: East River...
AAATCAAGATTTATCTTTAGCGATCTTGGTGTCCAATCGTTCATAGTGCCAATGTACCAATCGTTGTCTTTTTTTCTGGCAATGGTAAGGTAATCTCCAATTTGGGAATTCAAAACTTTTACCTCATCCCAAGTGGTTGGCAATTGGGTGAGGAACTCAAACCCCAATTGATTTTTATAGGCTTCAGGATAATCGCATATCATTTGTAAATAACTTTCGTAAACAACCGGCATGGCCAAATGATGGCAACGTGTTCCTAAAACAAAAGGTTCAGGTGTTTTTGACGGATCAAATTTATCGCGTGGCAATGATCTAAAACCGCCTGCGTGATAATCCATTGGACCTGCCAGCATACGAGTAAATGGCACCATTAAATTATGCTCAGGATCAACACTTGCATCCCATTTTGAAACTTCTAAATTCAAAACGCCTTCTTTTGTTAACTCATTTGGATACATTCGTGATAATCCAGTTGGTTTATAGGAGCCATGAAATTGAATATGCAAATGGTATTTTGCCGCTTTCTGTAAAACTTCTTCCGTAAAGTTGACCATTTCCTGATCGTCTCTATCCATGAAATCGACCATTAACCCTTTGATATTCCATTTTTCGTATAATGGAAAAGCTTCGTCTATTTTATTTGCCAATGATTTCCAATTTACCCAAACGCGCAACCCAACTCCTTTTTGTCTAGAATATTCGGCAAGTTTTTCCATTTGCAAACTTTCGACAGGTTTTGTGACATCTGCATTGGGAGAAGGAGGATTAAATCCTTCTGCTTCGCCTTGATACCAAGCAAAATTTCCATAAGAAACAATCGAATGAAAATCGATATGATTGGCGGCACAGAAATCAATATAATGTTTGTGCGTTTCATAATTCAAACCTACTTCAAAATCTACATCTTTTAGAACATCGCCATTCCACCAGGTAAAAGTTGTTTTCCCCGATTTAAGCCAAGACCAATCTTTAATTTTTGAAGGTTCACATAAATTGGTCAAAATGTTTGATTCCATTAATCCTTCAACTTTGTCAGCAATCATAATGACGCGCCAAGGCGAACGATGCGGCAAAATGGCTTTTACCTTTATTTCTGTTTGATTGGGCAATGGTGACAATTTGCCAATCAATTTTCTTCCTGTGCTTTTTGACAAATACATTCCGGCATAATCCAGCAAAGCAGCTTCTGTTATCGAAACATAACTATTTTTCAATTCAAAAAGCGTTGGCATATCCATCAAAGTATCTTTCTTAATGGATTCTAATTTTATCTTATCATAAATCCCTTCGTGCGAAGTGGTGTAATCTTTTCTGAAAAGCGTATAAACTGTAGGATTTTCGACAAAATTAAAAGTCGAATTTTCGGCAGTCATTTCATAATTTTTCCACGCTTTTTGTTTTGGAAATTCATATCGAAAAGCAACTGCATCATTATAGCATCTTGCCACTAGAATGATTTTGCGAAACGGGCTTTTTTCTTCTGCCAAAGTTATTTTAGCTTCCGAATAATGATTTTGAGCTGTTTTTACCTTTCCAACTACTAACGAATATTTCTCGTTTACGTTTTTATAAGTTACATTTTTGATTTTTAAATCACTTCCAAAATGTCCTGAATCCTTAAAATCAAGGCTTAATTCTGAATTTTCAATAATAGTTTCATTTTTAAACGAAACAGAATAAAACGGAGATTTTTGATTCACTTCGAATAAAAACACCATGTTTTTGTCGGGCGAATGTAGCCTTGCTGTTTTCTGCTGCGCAAAAAACAGGAAAGGAGTGAAAAATAATACAAATAGTATGTTTTTCATTTTATTGTAACTTTTTTTTATCATAAACTCTAACATAATCAATTAAGAATGAAGCTGGAAGCAAATTTACATTTGGTTTATATCTATGACCTTCAAGACTTAAAACAATATGTCTAGGCATGTTTGAGAAAGCTGTATTTGGAGATTTCCATTCAAAAACCAACTTGTCATCAAAATAAAAACGAAGGTTCCCATTAATTCGTTCCAAACCATATACATGATACTCTTTGCTTAAATCTTTTTTGTAATCAAACACTTGTCCCTTAAAATCAACATGTTCATAATTTCCAGAATTGTCTTTATCCCAAGTGAACAAATTCATGTGCATCTCGGTTTTGTAAAAATGTTCAATAATGTCTATTTCAGGATTAGGATTATTTTTAACTTCCGGCCAACTTTGTAGCCAAATGGCACTGCAAACATTAGCCGAATCTGATAATAATTTTGCTCTAACTCTTACCAAACTAGGTTGTGAGGGCATATCAAATTTGGATTCAACAGCTCCAATTGTAAATTCTTTACCATTAAAAAATTCTTTTTTTGCCGTCAATTGTAAATTTCCACCTTTTACCAGAGTATTATCATCTTTGAATGCAAAATCACCGGACACATCATACCATAATCCCTTTTTCCATTTTGAAGTATCTAGGTTATTTTTATCAAATTCATCACTTAGAATACTTACTCTTTTCCATGAATTTAGATTAAGTAAGCTATCATTATTTGCATTATAATTCTTTTTTGTTTGTAAAAAACCATCTTTTTGATGATTACATGAAATTAATAATATAATAAGTGATATAATAAATATTGGTCTACATATGTATAAATTCATTTTTAAATTTTTTATTTGATTTTACGGAATAGTTATCCAACGATTTAAAGTATTATTAGGCATTTCGATAACAACTTTGTAGAAATTTGATGGTATTGCTGAAATATCTATTTCTACTTGCCAGTCTTTCAAATCCATTTCTTTTACTAATTGATATTGGTCAGTACTACCAGATCTAAAATTATTTGTTGTTGATAGCCATATTTTGGCTTTTCCTATTTCGGTCAATGGTGTCCATTGCACAATTAGTTTTTTGTCTTTTATTTTAAGCGACGGATTGATAGCAGATAATTCCCCTGTCATTGGAACACCATCAATTTCAAATTGCTGATTTTGATTTGGAGAAATATTCAAAAACCGTAAGATTGTAGGAGCTATATCAACAATTCCAGGTTGCTGTTTCTTGAAATATTCATTCATTCCAGCATAATTTGTAGCAATCCATGTATTGCGTTCTCGATTGGTCTGTCCTCCATGATGGAAACCAAAAGTATCTCGTCCGTGGTCGGTAGTGATGATTACCATCCATTCTTCGTTATTCTCTTTCTCTCTTTTTTGAATGGTTTTGTAAAGTTTACCTATTTGCAAATCAAGTTGGTCTAGTGCTTTGAAAAATTTAGGACTATCACCATGTCTGTGTCCCATTTCATCAGTATATTCAAGATAAATCCAAGATAAATCCGGAGCAGAGGACGCTATGGTTTTACAGGCATTTTCTATGACAAAATTGTCTATTTTATTATAAAAATCACCATTTTTATCATGTGGGAATTTTATGGTATCCTGTTCGTAGCCGTCAAAAACAAAATCAGTTTGCAAATTTCCGGCTGCTTTTGCATTGCTTCCAATTAATTTGGTTCTGTTATCCTCCCAAGTCGAGAAAATGGCAGTTTTTTTGTTAGGATATTGCGTTTTTAAATAGCGAAAAACATTCCAATAATTATAATTTGGAGCCTCAATTTCGTTGCCCCAAACATTATGCTTATTCACCCAAGTTCCTGTTAATAAACTATTGTACCCGACTGCAGAAATAGTTGGTGTTTCGGAATACCCATTTTTTTCTCCGCCCACATAGGCTGGAACTATTCCGCCATTTTTTGAAAAATTTTTCAAATTGGGCATCGCATGCGATTGGATGATATCATAAGGAATCCCATCTGCGATAATAAAAACAACTTTCTTGTTTTTTTGTGCAAATGCATAACTACAGAAAAGGATTGAAAATAAAATAAAATATTTTTTACACTTCATTTTTTGATTAATTATGGCTTGTTTTCAAATAATTGGGCTAATATCTTTTATTGGAAATCCCTATTGGAAATTAAAATGTGGTATTTTTATAGAATACCTCAAAAGTTTTTAATCTCTTTTGAGGTATGTCTATGCCTTATGATTAAATTTGTTTTTTTATTTCTTATGTACTGAAATTACATCATTGGCCAAGTAAATACAGATTTTAAAGCAATCTTTTTACCGGTTGCAGAAGAAAGTCTTGCCGCCTCTATAATTTCTAAAACGTGTAAAGCATGTTCTGTTGTTATTTTTGGTTTTATACCAGTTAATAAAGACTCTCCCATTACTGTTGCGCCTTCTTTCCACTCGTATCCTCCACTTTCAGTTGATAATAATTGTGCAGGTTCAGTTTCAGAATTATCCAAAACCACTCCGTTAGTTTCCCAATCGTACCCAATCAAACGAACATTACCCTTATCTCCATAGATTTGTATAGAATGTAGTTTTTGGTTGTGAGCTTGGTGTCCGTGAGGATCAAAAAAGTTAAAACCACACATCACATGGCTGATTATTCCTTTGTCATGCTCTAATAAAATATGGGCATTGTCTTCGGCAACAACTTTTACTTTTCCTTTTCCGTCAATGGTTCTTTCAGGATTTACAATACTTGTCATTGCCATAATAGATCTGGCTGGGCCCAATAACCCCGTTAAAGTTGCCATATTATAGACTCCTAAATCAGGCATGCTTCCTCCATTTTTTTCATAGAAAAAAGAACTCCAAGTTGGTCCTGTATGACCGTATTGGCCATGAGCAGATGCTACTCTGCCTAATTTACCTTCTTGAATGCACTTATTCATAAACGCAAACTGAGGGCTATTTACAACCGCTGGAGCTCCCCAAATATGAAGGTTTTTACTTTTGGCTAAATCTGCAAGGGCTTTTCCTTCAGCATACGTATTTGCCATTGGTTTTTCGCTCCAAACATGTTTTCCAGCCAATAATCCTTTTTTATTAATCCAGCCATGTTCTTGCATATCTGTGGTGGTGATCATCATGTCAAACGGAACTCCAGCTAACATTTCATCAACATTTCGATAGGTATTTGGAACATTGAATTCACTGGCACGATTCTGCGCTCTTTCATAAATAATATCGCAAAGACTTACCACTTCTATCAATTTAGATCTTGTAAGGTGTGGTAAATAGCTTCCGCTTACACTTCCGCAGCCAATTAAGGCTACTTTTAATTTTTTATCATTAGTTGTTGCGAACCCCTCTAATGAACTAACTAATACAGCTGCTGTTGCTAAACCCATCTGTTTTAAAAATGTTTCTCTTGTCATAACTTTAATTATTTAATATATGGTGATTTAAAACCTAACTTTTTTAACCCATTTTGAACATCAGGAATATTCATAAACAATTTCCAAAGCAATCCTGTGCGGTAGTTTTCAATCATAACAACAATTGGCCCTTGATCGATTGCCAAATGGCTTTTGGCATACCAATTTTTCTCTTCGCTAAAACCATCAACAAAACCATAATCTGTCCAAATTTTATCTCCCAAATCATAATAAAAATGACGAAGAACCTTCATGCTTTCTTTGGGAGTATAAGGAAAAGCAGAAAGCGCCGCTGTGGGCTGAATAACCCCTAAATCTTCTTGCGGACAGTGGGCAACATAACCTTTGAAACTATCTCCTGCTGTAAGTCCCCAACAATTTTCGCCATACCCTTTAAACTTTTTCGGATTCTCAATACAATACGCACGATTTATTAAGGTATGATTGGTATTTTGTTCCAAATAATTGGTATGCCAATCTGTTAAACCGTGAGGATCGATACCCAAAAAAGTATATTGGGAAATAAACAAAGGACCTCCGTATTCAAACCCAAGTGGAAGTTTAATTCCGTAATAGGTTTTATCGTTTTTGTAATTGGGTGATCCAATAAATCCGTTATGATAAACCGCAGGATCAATACTGTGACTAGGAGAAGATGCTCCTAAAACATAAGTTATCAAACCTTCGTTCCATCCTCTAATTGGAAAATTCATATCAAAATCATTGTTGGGACTCCAGTGCCAGAATAATTTATCTTTTCCGCCAGCTGTATGCCAATTGATATTTGCCTTTTCCCAAAGTTGAGTGATTTTATGTCTTAAATATTTCTCTTGAAGATTATCCGCATTAAAGTATTCTCTGGCACAAAGCATACCCATAAATAAGTAGGCTGTTTCTAAAACATCTGCACCATCGTCTAATACTCCAAATCGAATAGCTTTTCCGGTGGTGCCATTCAAAAAATGAGGAAAAATTCCGTGGTAACTATCAGCCAATTGTAAAAAATTAACCATTTTAACCAATCGGTTCACGGCTCCTTCACGGCTAACCCATTTACGATCTACAGCAACAATGGTTGCCATAATCCCCATACCAGTTCCAGCGGTTGCACAGGCATCATACCCAATTGGATTTGTACTGATATTAGGCATATCATAAGCCTCGTCTATCCAATCGTAATAATATTGACCATAAACAGTATTGCTTCTTTCTCTCGCCATACCGCTTACTGGGTGCCCATAATGCCAAAAATATCTGAAAGTTTGTCTTTGTACCGTTTCTAATAACTGATCATCAGACAATCCTTTTATAATACCCACCGGCGTAATAGAATCTTTGAGATTCGGCATACCTTTTTGGGTTTGAGCATTAAGGCTACCGACAATTAATCCAACTAAAGCAAAAACAGCGCTTTTTAATTTCTGTTTCATATTTTATGCGTTATTTTATTTACTTTGTTGAATTTTGAAATCTTATTTTATTTAATGAAAGCAATAAAAAATCTTTACTTGTAAATGCCAATTCCCTATTTTCTTCTAAAAACTCACCCCGGATTTTTGCTGTTGTATATCCTTCGTCTTCTGGACTCCAACCTGGAGGCATAATGATATATAAGAACCTATTTTTAATACTTTTTTCTTTTTTTATATCTGAAAAAAGAAGATAAATTTCGCCAAAATAGAAATCAGGGAAAGTTTCAATTTCCCGAGATATGCCATATTTGATGTCTATCTCTTCCCGTAAAGGCTGCAACGTTCCAAATAACCAATCCCAAAAAGGCAATAGCGTACAAAAATTGGTATCTAAATATAAAGGATTGCTTGCATGATGCACCCGATGATGAGAAGGCGTCATAACAAAATGATGTAAAAACCCTAATTTTCCATATTTTAAAGAGCGTTCCCCGGCGTGTATTAATGTTCCCCAAGAGACTTCAAACATCATGATGACTACAATCATCTCTGTATGTACACCCAAAAGCATTACAATAAATGCTTGTATTAGTACTGAATAAAAACCTTCTGCAAAAAAATGTACCCATGCAACTGTCATATTCATTTCGGTTGGTGCATGGTGTGGTGAATGAAGGCACCAAAATAGACGCACTTTATGAGCACCATAATGCCAAATCCAAGTGGTTAGATCCCAAACCAAAAGTGCATAAATCCAACTATACCATTTGAAATTAATAGTAAACAAGGCAAATTTTTTAAAAATAGGCATCAGATCCCACATGAAATCTAGTTTTATCAAAAGTGGTATAAACCCCATTAACAGCCCCGCAAAAAAAGTGTCTTTATATCTTTTGAACACTTCTTTATAAGTCCGTTTTACTCTCTTCAAATTCCACTCTCCCTTTTCTTCTTTTCTCGAAATTTGAAATAAAAGCAACAATATTTCCCATATTGTAAAAACAGAAACCACTACCCAAATAATAGTTACTATACTTTTATAATATTCTTTTGAAATTACCGGTTTCCAAAAATCTACCAAAAAGCCTTCTTTTCCTTCTATTTTTGGCCAAGAAAATATCGACTCTAGTGTGTTCCAAGAATATATCGAAAACCCGTAGACTAAATCATAAAAAGTATAGCAAAAAATGCCTATGAATACGATATATTCTGACCATTTTAAATACTTAACAAACTTATTTTCAGAGTTCATCTTCTAAATTATTTAGCTTTTTTACTCTCAAAACCTAACTTTTTAAGTCCGCCTTGAACTTCAGGAATATTCATAAACAAATTCCATATTAAACCCGATCTGTAATTTTCGAGCATAACAATAATTGGTCCTTGATCAATCGCCAAATAAGTATTTGAATACCAATTTTTTTGTTCACTGAATCCGTCATGAAAACCATATTCTCCCCAAACTTTGTCTCCTAAATCTTCATATAAATGACGCATAACTTGCATACTTTCTTTTGGAGTGTAAGGCATTGAAGAAAGAGCTGCTGTTGGTTGAATTACTCCAAAATCATTTTGTGGATTTGGATCGTGTGCAACGTATCCTTTATAGCTGTCTCCCGCTGTAAGACCCCAGCAATTTTCTCCATAGCCCTTGTATTTCTTAGGATTTTCTATACAATATGCGCGGTTGATAAGTGTGTGGTTTTTTGTTTGTTCAGCATAATTAATTCCGTTATCATCAGTCAATCCATTTGGATTAATTCCCATAAAAGTATATTGTTCAAAGAATAAAGGTCCACCTTTTGATTCTGCGTAATTCCCCAAAGGCAATTTTATTCCATAAAATTCTTTGTTACATAAAAAATTAGTAGATTTTGACCAAGTTCCTTCATAAGCAGCCTTTGAAATAGCATGCGTAGGCGATGAAGCTGACATTACATACGTAATTAGTGCTTCACTCCATCCCCAGATTGGGAAATTCATATCGAATCCGTGGGTATCGCTCCAGTGCCAATACAATTTATTTTCGTTGTTAGTGTACCAATTCCAGTTTGAAGCATTCCACATTTTATTGATTCTTGATCTCAAATAAACCTCTCTAGGCGCATCTGTTTTGAAATATTCCCTTGCACATAGAAATCCCATCATAATATAAGAATGCTCTACGATGTCTCCTCCATTATCAACTCTGTCAAAGGCAATTGGTTGTCCTGTGTTACCATTTATAAAATGCGGATAAATTCCGTGAAAACTTTTTGCCTTATTCAGGAAATCGGCAATTTGGGTGATACGCTCCAATCCCGCTTCACGAGTAATCCATTTTCTCTCTACTGCCACAATGATTGACATGATTCCAAAACCAGTACCGCCTAAGGCGCAGGCTTCTGGACCGAAAGTTCCTTTGCTGAAATTCGGTTCATCCCAAGCTTCATTAATATAATCCCAATAAAAATCTGCTTTTACGGTATTACTGCGCTCACGGGCCATTCCGCTTACTGGATGTCCATAATGCCAAAAATAACGAAAGGTTTGTTTTTGAACCGTTTCTATTAACTGATCATCGGTAAGACCTTTTTTTACTCCAGCAACTGGAATGTTTTCTGAACATATAATTTCATTTGGTTTTACCACATAACCTTTTTGCGCATTTGCGGCTGTCATTGATACTAAACCGACAAATGCAAAAGCAAGATTTCTAACTTTTTTAGTTTTATTTTCTATTTTATCCATTTTATAGTCTCTTTTTTAACATTATTTGAATTTTTCCCAATCATAATTTCAAAATCTCCACTTTCCCAATCGTAAACTAAATCTGAATTATAAAACTTCAATAACTCAGTTGTAATATCAAAAGTGATGGTTTTACTTTCTCCTGCTTTCAAAAATATTTTTTGAAACCCTTTTAATTCTTTTACGGGACGAGTGATGCTTCCCACTACATCTTTGATATACAATTGTACGGTTTCGGCTCCGTCATATTTACCTGAATTGGTAATCGTAATCGTTGCTTTCAAAGTTTGGTTTCCTTCCAAAGATTTAGAATTCAAAGAAATATCTGAATAATCAAAAGTGGTGTAGCTTAATCCAAAACCAAAAGGAAATAGCGGCTCGTTTCTTTCATCTAAATAATTAGAACGGTATTTTTCAAAATTTCCTTCGTCGTTTTTAATTGGTCTCCCTGTATTTTTATAGTTATAAAAAATCGGCACTTGTCCCAAAGTTCTTGGGAAAGTAGCGGTAATTTTCCCAGAAGGATTCACATCTCCAAAAAGGACATCAGTAATGGCATCTCCTGCTTCACTACCGGCAAACCAAACATTCAGCAAAGCATCTGGTTTCTCAATAACGTTTGTCAAATCTAAAGGACGTCCTGTAAATAAAACCACAATGATTGGTTTATTCAAACTCTTCATAGCATCTAAAAGTACTATTTGATTTTCCGGAATCGTAATGTGGGTTTTACTAGAGCATTCTCCTGTCATTTCAGCGGCTTCCCCGATAGCCAGTACAATAATATCTGCATTTTTTGCAGTTTCTACAGCCTTGTCTAATAGTTGTTTTGGTGTTTCTTCAGAAACTTTTGTGGCCTTTTCATCCAGCACATACACATTTTTGGCTAGTTTTAAATCGTCCGTAATATTTGCTCCTTTGGCATAAAGAACATTAGGTACTTTAGCTTTAATACCGTGCAGTAATGTAACGGCTTTAGAAGGATCTCCCATTACCGTCCAGGTTCCGTGCATATTTTCTTTGTTATCGGCAAGTGGTCCTATAAGTGCAATTTTTTTATCGCTTTTTAATGGCAAAACCTGATCATTGTTCTTCATCAAAACAAATGATTCTGTGGCGATTTTTCTAGCAATAGCTCTATTTTCCGGGGTATATATTTCGGTTTTGTTTCTTTTGGCATTAACATATTTGAAAGGATCCTGAAATAAACCTAATTTATATTTCATTTCAAGTATTCTACGGCAAGCCGTATCAATATCGGTAACAGAAACTTTTCCTTCTTCAACCGATTTTTTTAATGTTTTAAGATAGTCTTCCCCAACCATATCCATATCGGTACCCGCTTTTAAAGCAAGTGCCGCAACTTCCTGACTGTCTCCTAAACCGTGGTCAATCATTTCGTGTATAGCTGTAAAATCGGTAACTACAAATCCATTAAAACCCCATTGTTTTCTTAACACATCGGTCATCAGCCACTTGTTTCCTGTAGCAGGAATTCCGTCAACTTCGTTGAAAGATGTCATAACAGAACCAACACCCGCCTCAACAGCTGCTTTATATGGTGGAAAATATTCGTTATACATTCTCAAACGGCTCATATCAACCGTATTGTAATCTCTTCCTGCATCAGGAGCTCCATAAAGAGCAAAATGTTTAACACACGCTAAAATGGATTTATTTGCAGACAAATCTTCACCTTGATAACCTGTGACCATTGCTTTGGCAATTTGAGAGCCAAGATAAGGATCTTCACCACTTCCTTCAGCCACACGCCCCCAGCGTGGATCTCTTGCAATATCAACCATTGGAGAATAAGTCCAGTTGATACCATCGGCAGATGCTTCACTGGCTGCAATTTGTGCGCTTTTCTTAATTAAATCCATATTCCACGTAGCAGAGAGCGCCAATGGAATTGGGAATACGGTTTTATAACCATGAATGACATCCATTCCAAAAAGCAATGGAATTTTCATTCTGCTTTTTTTAACAGCTATTTCCTGTGTTTTTTTAATTCTTTCTAAAGTTGACATATTTAATACAGCACCTAGTTTTCCTTCAACTATGTATTTCTCTGCATCTGGACTTACAGCTTCCCCCGTTTTTATATCTCCTGGCGGACTGGACAAGTTCAGTTGACCTATTTTTTCTTCAACAGTCATTTTTGACATCAAATCAGTAATAAATGCATTCATTTTTTGCTCCTTTGATTGTGAATGCATTATTTGAGAAGAAGAAGTCAAAAAGCAAACAATCAAAAATGATTTAGTGGTTCTTTTTATATTTAATAATTTTGAATACATATTTTGTTATTAAAAAATGATATCATAACCGATTATAGGTAATGACAATTGTAATTGATTATTTCAGGGCCATTATAAAAAATGACCCTGAAAGATAGTTAAATAACCAAACCAACTAACTAATAACCATTATTTTGTATCAAAACTCCTTTACTTAATGTAATTTCGGTTTCAGGAATTGGAAATAATTCGTTTTTTCCAGATTTAAAACCTAAAGAAGCCAAGACCGTCGGTGCTTGTCCTGTTCTCACTAGATCTAGGAAACGATCCCATTCCAATGCAAGTTCAACTCTTCTTTCTTTACGAATTGCAGTTCTCATATCTGTTTGAGTTAATGCGGTCGTAGGAGCCAATCCAGCACGATTGCGTAATTTATTAATGCTAGTGGTGGCTGATACCACATCATTTAATTCATTATTGGCTTCGGCATTCATTAATAGAACTTCGGCATAACGCATTATTCTTATATTTTGATGTGCACCTTGCCAATCACCAGTTTGTTGCGCTTGAGGAACATAAGCTTTGTAATTATAGTATGGATTATCACCTACTGCATTAATAAGATCTCCTTCGGGAGTTGTAGATCCTCTATATAAAATAGTAGCATCCTTTCGCAAATCGCCCATTTCAAAGGCAGCAATTAAACTTGAAGATGGGATTCCAAATCCCCAACCAAATTGATCTCTAACACCTTGAATTGTACTATATTGCGTACCCCAATAATTAAAATCTACATCTGCTTCACATTGCACTTCAAAAATAGATTCAACACAATTTTCATTTGCAATTCTAAACAATTGATAATAATCAGGAAATAAATCATAACCCAATCCCATTACTTGCTCAGTTGTTTCTTTTACTTTAGCCCAATTACTTTGATATAAATAAGTTTTTGCCAAAAAAGATAAAGCAGCACCTTTTGTAGCTCTACCCACCTCATTTGCAGCGTATGATTGTGGTAAATTTTGAGAAGCATAGACCAAGTCATTTTGAATAAAAGTATATACTTCATCTTTTGAATTTCTTGGAATATTGAAATTTCTGTCGTCAGGAAAGCCATCAAAAATTGGTACACCACCAAAAGCTTTTACCAAATTAAAATAATGGTATGCTCTTAGAAACCGGGCTTCGGCAATCAATCTTGTTTTCAAGGCTTCGTCCATATTTATATTTGGAACATTTTCGATAACCTGATTACATAAGTTTATACCTGAAAATTGACCTGACCAGTACCCCCCAATTTGTCCGTCACTGGCACTGTAGGTAAAGAAATTCAATTCATCTAAAAAAGAGGCATCGGCTGGCGCGCTTCCTTTATCTGCATCATCTGATGTAATGTTCAAAAGCCCAATAGGCGCAAATGCGGAGAGATTCCAAGTTGTTAAATTAAAATATATTTGATTGGTCGCTTGGACAGCATCTTCACTGTTCTTGAAAAAATTGCTTGAATTTGTTTTATCTTCTACAGGAATGTCCAAAAAATCTTGATTGCATGAAATTAGTGTTGCAAACATTAAGGATCCTATTATTAGTTTCGTTTTCATAAGATTAAAAGTTTAAATTAATTCCAAAATTGTAAGTTGCAAACACTGGGTGTATTCCTGCATCTATCCCTGCTTCCCAAACACTGTTGTTAGTGTTGTTGATTTCAGGAGAGAATCCTTTGTAGTCACTAAAAGTTACTGCATTTTGAGCATTTACATACAATCTTAATCTGTCAATTTTGTTTTTAAAAATTGAATTTGGAAGTGTAAAACCTAGTTGAATAGAGCGAATTCTTAGATAATCACCTTTTTCTACATATAATGAACTCACGGCTAAAGCATTGTTTTGATCAGCACTTGCTGATGGGTACACGTTAGAAGTACCTTCACCATGCCAACGATTATCAAAGAAATCTTGTGTAAAGTTTTCTGCATCGTAACGAGTTTCGCGATTGATGTTGTAGATTTCGTTTCCAACTACTCCTTGAAAATCCATGCTAAAATCAAAATTTCTGTAATCAACATAAGCTCCAAAACCATACATAATTTCAGGAATCGGACTTCCCAAGAAAGTTTTATCAAGTTCAGTGATTACTCCGTCACCGTTTAAATCTGCGAATTTTAAATCTCCTGCTTGTAAACCTCTACTTGTTGCTTCAGCATCAGTTTGGTAAACACCTTCTGATTTATAGCCATAATACGAACCAACTTCAGATCCTTTTTCCATTCTAATTAAACTATGGTTGTAAATTCCCCCCATGTTCTGAAAAGAGCCTCCCAATACTTCAGTAACTTCATTTTTGATCGTTGTTAAGTTTCCGTAAAAACCATATTTTAAATTAGAATTGATTTGATCGTTCCATTTAAGATCAAATTCAAAACCTTTATTCTCAAAGTTAGCAACATTTGTTGTTACATTAGAATCTCCTGAAGTACTCATTAGAGTAATTGTTGCAATAGCATCGCTTGTTTCTTTGTTGTAATAACCAGCCTCAAAAGCTAACCTATTATTAAGGAAAGTTGATTCGAGTCCAAAATCTAATTCTTCTACTGCTTCCCAGTTTATAGTTGGATCTACGATATCGGTAATAGATCTGCCTGGTTGTACGACACCTCCAAAAACAGAATATTGAGGATCACTTGCAACTGGATCATAAGATCTAGGAACATTCGCATTTCCTAGTTTTCCCCAACTTGCTTTTAATTTCAAGAAGCTAATCGCTTCCACATTTTCAAGAAATTTTTCTTTAGATAATACCCAACCTAAACCAACTGATGGAAATGTTTCCGATTTTTGATTTCCACCAAAGTTAAAGTTAGAAGATCCATCTCGTCTGAGTGTAGCGTTGAATAAATATTTATCATTAAAGTTGTACATCAAACGTCCATAGTAAGATAGAAATCTTTCTTTATTACCATAAGTACCGTCTTTATCTATAGTGATATTTCCTTTCGCTAAATCAAGATAAAGCTCGGAATCGCTTCCGTTAAAAGAAATGTCTTGTCTACTTACTTTTAATCCCTCTTCAAAATTTTCCTGTTTAGAATATCCTGCCAAAAGGGTAAAATGATGATTTTCTTTCAAATCAAATTTATAGTTCAAAGTATTGTCCCAAACCCAGTTATTTTGGCTAATATTTTGATTTTTTAAATCTGAAACTAACTTTTGGCTAGACCAAGTTCCATCGGGGTTCATTATTCCATATCCATATGATGGATAATATTCGAATGTTTTAGAACTTGAAACATCTTTATTGTAGTTTAATTTAAAGGTTAAGTTTTTGACAATCGTATATTCTCCAAAACCTCCAATTAAAAACCTATTACCTTTTGTTTTTCCTCTAAACAAATCAAGATAAGCTCTTGGATTTTTGGTAGCAGATGAACCTGTTGCCATTCCTTCTTCAAACGAGCCATAATTTCCGGTTGCATCATAAACAGGAATTACTGGCGCAGCAGTATAAGCTTGGGCATAAGGGCTTAAAGAGTTGTTGCTGTTGTAATCATAATAAATAGTATTAAAACCCATTTTGAAATTTTTACTAACTGTAAAATTAGTATTGAATTTTACTGTAGCTCTTTCATAATCATCGCCAGAGTTTATACCTTGACCCGCTTTAATATTTCCTCCTTGATTTAAATATCCTAACCCCAAAGAATAGGTAGCATTTTCAGATCCACCACTTACACCAAAGTTGTGTGATTGAACTTGAGAAGTTGGTTTTATCACTTCTTTAAACCAGTTCGTATTTCCTTTGTAATCATTTACATTGTAAGTTCCAGCAGTTCCAGTATCGGATAGAATTTTTTCGTTTACTAACGTGATATAATCTGTGGCATTTGTTAGTTTTGGAATATTTTGGATACTTTGGATACCGTAATAACTGTCATAATTCATTTTAGGAGCTTGTCCTTTTTTTCCAGTTTTAGTTTTAATCAAAATAACTCCATTTGCTGCTTGAATTCCATAAATAGCTGAGCTGGAAGCGTCCTTTAATATGGACATTGTTTCAACATCATTTGGATTTAAAAAAGAAATATCATGGGTTAATACTCCATCAACTACATAAAGAATGTCGTTTGAAGTTGAGCTAACTCCTCTGATTTTTACACTTGGAGAGCCTCCTGCTTTTCCTGAATTGGTTACCTGTACACCTGCAACTCTTCCTTGTAGAGAACTTGCAACATTTCCATTGGGTTGCTTTGCTATTACATCACCATTAACGATGGCAACGCTCCCTGTTAGATCTGCTTTTTTGGCAGTTCCATACCCGATAATTACAACAGCATCCAGTTCTTTTGCTTTTTGAATAGAATCAGCTTTTTTAGAATTTTCTTGTGAATAACCTGCTATTCCAAGAAATAATAACATCGTGGTGACTAATCTTTTTCCCATATATTTTATGATTAAAATGTTTGTTGCAAATATTATATGTTAAATTTAATTTAAATGTTATTTTCATATCATAAAAAGATGTTTTTATATCATTTTAAACGATATTTGCTTAATAATAAGATATAGAAACACTTTTTCTCATGAAACCTACTATTGAACGCTTACCAAGAAAAGCCGAAGAATCATTTGTGGTAGAATATTTTGACTATACGCATTTCCCTACTCCTTGGCATTGTCATCCTGAATATGAGCTTGTATTAGTTACAAAAAGTGAAGGAAAAAGATATATTGGGGATAACATTAGTAATTTTTCAAAGGGTAATCTTGCCATAATTGGCCCAAATTTGCCCCATACATATAAAAATGATGAGGCATACATTCTAGGCAATGCTACAAAAAGAGCAAAATCTATTGTAATACATTTTTCTAAAGATTCTTTAGGTAACGATTTTTTATCTTTACCCGAAGCAACAAAAATTAAAAATCTATTAGATAATTGTCAGGGCGGTTTTGATATTTTGGGAGAAACTAATAAAAAAATACAGAAAATAATTAAAAAAATGCCAGATCAAAAAGGCATCAAAAAATGGCAATCACTTATAAAAACATTAGCTCTAATTACTGAATCAACCGATTTAAAACAAATTTCAAATTCTAATTTAGAAGGATTCAATGCCAAAGAATCTGAGCGACTCACAAAGGTTTTTGAATACCTCTATTCTAATTATATGAATGAAATAAAACTCGCCGATATTTCAAAAATGGCGAATATGACAGAAACTTCTTTTTCCCGATTTTTTATCCAAAGAACCCGAAAATCATTATCCACATTTTTATTAGAAATTCGACTCCATAATGCTTGTAATATGCTACAAAAACGTGATATAAATATTGCAGAAATTGGATACCAAAACGGTTTTAATAATTTATCAAATTTTAATAAACAATTTAAAAAACACTATTTACACTCACCTAAAGAATATAGAAAACATTTTTTGGAAAATGGAAAATAGAAGCTTGTTCAAATTAATTCGCCTGAATTAAAAATATCAAAAAAGACATAGTAATCAATCGGCCGCTCTTCGGTCGCTTCCTTTGTTCCGCTCGGTTGTTCCCGTCGGTCGTTCGCAGAAAAAGCGGCCGCCCTCCGTTCCACAGGCACTTCACAGTGTCTAATCCTAAAATAACTATACCAGACATTCCAAAATAGCCTAAAAAACCACAACAAAAACAGCTTTTTGTTGTGGTTTTTGTTTGGTGAGGTATGTTGTTTGTTTTTTTTTCTCCATTCCATTATTCCATCCATACCTTCTAATACTATTTTCCTTTTTCGGTTAAATTGTATTATTCTAATAAATCTGTCAAGTAATCTTTAAATTATCATACCCTTTTATAATTAATTTAACCCTTTAAAATAATATTTATTATTACTTTTATTGTTTTATAACTTGCATATATTCAGACACTTATTTAAATACGAAATACTAAAAAAGAAAAAAAAAGAAAAGTAATAAAAATTACAAGTGTGACGAATTAGCATACACCAGCTTTTCTCCCAGTATTGCATTACACGATACTACGGATGAAAAATAATATCCATGCAAAATGCAACAGCAATATGCTGCAGATAGCCCTTCCAAAAAAGGGAAATGACGGTAACAAAACCGAAAAAAGAGATTTCATTTCAGTACTAAAAGAAAAACAGCTAGAATAAAACTATCAACCGACTATTTTAAATACGAATAAAAATAAAAACTATCATGAAAACATTATTCTTAATTGTTATGGCAACTGTCCTTAATAAACCACTGATAGTCGAAAGCCCCGCTTTCGCAAACAACGAACTGATTCCGGCCAAATATACCTGCGTTGGATCCAATATTAATCCGACTCTTGTCATAACTGATATCCCTTATGGTACAAAATCCCTGGCGCTTATCGTTGATGATCCCGATGCGCCCCATGGCACATTTGATCATTGGGTCATGTGGAATATTCCTGCAGTGGGCGTTATCGATGAGAATAGCGCTCCCGGAATCCAGGGGAAAAACGGAAAAGGCGAAAATAAATATATGGGACCTTGCCCACCTTCAGGCACACACCATTATCATTTCAAGGTATATGCGCTCGATATCAAATTGAAGCTGCCTGCAGGTGCAGATAAAAATGCATTGCTCAAAGCAATGGATAAGCATATCCTCGCCTCTGGTGAACTTATTGGCCTCTTTAAAAAATAATTTAAACTCAAATGTTTCTAATATAATTATAATTTTTGGCGTAAAGTTTTTAATCTTATGGGAGCGGGAAATTTATTTAGTTTTCAACTTCTTCAATACTTGTTTTTGCATTTTCGGTTTTTCTCAGAAAATTATATTTATCAAATATTTGTTCGATTTTCAACATAGCTTTTGATTTCAAACTTTAGCTTTTTTTTACGGTTTTCGTCAACGTTTTTGGGCTTGGCGAAGAAACCGATTCCGATACGCTAAGCCGTCAGTCTACTCTTAACTCTATTTCAAGTACAAAGCTCCGATTAACTACCGAAGCTCCGCTTTAGCCAAACTGTTGTTATATTGATATTTATTTTGTTATTCTTTCAATCATTCTGTTATTAAATTGGAAACTTAAAATAATTCAAACTCTTTATAAAAACTATCTTCAAATTAAATATTTTTAAATATTCAATAAGAAAGTGTCTGAAGATTAAACATGACTTCAATTTTTGTTCCTTCTCCAATTTTTGATTCAATGTTAAATTGTCCTTTTAAAGAATTGGCTCTTTCTCTCATATTATTCAATCCAATACCGCCTTTTATATTTATAATATCAAATCCTTGTCCATCATCTGTGATACTTAGTTTCAAAAAATTGTTATCCATTCTCTGAATTTTTACTTCACATTTTTTTGCATTTGCATATTTATTAATATTCAAAATGGTTTCCTGAATTATGCGGTATAAGTTTATCTTATATATATTTTCAACACTTTCCCATTCAAACAATCCATCATTTATATATTTAAATCTGGTGCTGGTAAACTCTTTTTGATTTTCGACCAAACTTGTCAATAACACATTAAAATCATCATCATCAAAAAAGGAAGCTCGATTTAAATCATGCGCTACCGTTCTAATCTCACTCTCGATATTTTGTAATTCACTAATATATACTTTCCTTTTCTCAATAGTTTCCTCGTCTATCGAAGAATTAAAGACACCCAAATTCATTCGAACACCGTAAATTTTATTCATGACACCATCATGCAATTCTTTTGCTATTCGGGTCTTCTCATTATCTTTTGCAATATCTATTTTTTTTTGTTGTTCGGTTAATAGTTGGAATATTTCTTCATTGGCACTTTGCTGTTTCTTAAAAAACTGCAACTCTCTATTTCTAAATTTTAAATATCGTAAAACAATAAGTAATCCCAATATTAAAATTAATCCAAATGAAATAATTAAAATATAAAAATTCTGTTTTGTCAAAACTTTATTTTCGTCCTCTATTCTTGAAGTTTCATATTCAATTCTGGCATACTTATTATGAGCATTTTTTTGAACTAGATTGATGCTATCACTTACTTTAATGTATTCATTTGCATAAAACAACCTGTTTTTCTTATCTAATTCAGACAGCAACTTTAAGGAAGCTAAAATTTCATTACTGTTCTTAATTTTAAAAGCTAATTGATTTGCTTCTTTTAAACTTTGAACTGATTTTATAGTATCCTTCTGAGTTAAAAAATATTCTCCTATATGTAACTTTTTATACAATATATCCGACTCGCTCCCTATACTGTCTACAATTCTTAAGGATTCGAAAAACATGGAACCAACATTTTCATAATCTCCACTTTTCATCTTGGAATAAGCCAAATTACTCAAAACATTAGCATATAACACAGGTGATTTATCTTTAAAATCCTGTGAATGTAAGCTTTGTAATTTTTTTACCGACTTCGAAAATTCCCCTTTTAAATCATATAAATTGCATATATTAATAACCGAAGACACATTATAATTACGTACTACATCTTTGTCTTCACCATTGCTTTCCATTTTTTCTAAATCAAACAATGCTAATTTATGATATCGTAAGGCTTCATCATAATTAACCAATTTTTCTAAACAATTACCCATTAACGTATTACAAGAATAAATCAAACGATACTTGGTAGATTTTTTTAAATACTGCAATGCTTTAGAAATTTCAACTTCACATTCTACATAATTTCCATCATAAAATAAAACATAGGCTTTATTGAATAACATTTTGCCCATATTATCATAGTCATGAATTTTATAATATAATTTTTCGGCTTGTAAGTAATAAAAGTAAGCGCTATCCCTTTTTGAGTTTTGATAACAATCGCCCACATAAAATAGAGCCTTTGGAATTCTAATGCTGTCTTTGGCCCGTTTTGATAATCGCAAAGCCTTTAAACTAAAAGATAAAGATTTTTCTAAATTATTGATATAATAATATTCCGTTGCGACATTTAAATAGGTCTTTCTGATAATGGAATCATTTTCTTTAGATTTTAATAACTCAACTATTGAGTCTAGGTATTTTTCTTTTTTGTTTTTTTCTAAACCATCTAAAAAACTTTGATCAAATAAAACAGGGGTGTTTTTTATATGGTCATCTGAATCATTCTTTTGACATGAAAAAAAAAAGGATAATAGAAGAAGGTAGGTTGTTTTGGTAAGAGTATTCAAATTGTAATGATTATTTTTTAATTTCAAATATAGTATTTTGAAAACAAAAATACCATATGATTTATATATAAATCATATGGTACTCCTTTTTTCAATTAAGTATACCTTACTAATCTCTTGGCGGTCTTGGATTACTTGGATCACCATCCGGGCTACTTATTTCCATATTCAACCTTACTGCAGTGGAATCAATAATTTTTACAGTTAATTCACTTTTCAGAATAGACTGGGGCGCACTTTTAATTTCATTAGCTTTAATTCCCTGAACCTCATAACTATCCTCATCATTTGAACAGGAATAAGTAAGTACAGAAATCAAAACTAGTCCGGCAACGTATAATTTGTTTTTCATAAAATATAGGTTAAGTTAGACATTATCTAATACAAATAAACGTCTTTACTTTAATCAAATATTACGGTTATACCGTAATATTTGATTAGTTTTGAACCAAATCGAATAAAAATGAATAAGCCCCTTTCCATTTTGATCGTTGATGATCACCCAATGACGGTTGACAGCTACAGCAACCTACTGTCTATCAGTGAATTTGATAAAAAAACACCCAATTTCATAAAGAGCTATAGTTGTGAAGATGGTTACAACAAAATATTTTTTCATCAAAAACAAAACACAAATATTAATTTGGCACTGTTAGACATTAGCCTCCCTCCCTATAAAGACCTAAATATTGAAAATGGCATTGACTTGGCTTCAATAATCCGAAAAAAATTTAAAAATTGTAAAATCGTTCTGCTTACCATGCATAGTGAACCTCTCACTGTAGATAAAATCATTAAAGACATAAACCCGGAAGGTTTCGTTTCTAAAAATGATATTAATTTTGAATTATTCCCAGTTATTTGTAAAAAAATTATGGATGGAGAGATATACCGAAGCCCTTCCATAATCGAATCTCAGAGAGAATTACTTAACAGTAACATATATTGGGATAAACATGATAGCCAGATTTTAATCTTAATTTCACAAGGAGTCAAAACAGTTGATCTTCCCAACTATATTCCCCTTTCTATGAGTGCTATAGAAAAAAGAAAAGCAAATATAAAAGAGCAGCTATTAATGGGGAAAGGCAGCGATAGGGATCTAATAAATAAAGCTAAAAAATTAGGATTATTGTAAAGGCAACACAAACATCCAACACCTAGAATATTCAATATCAGCACACAACAATTAGCCATAAAAAATAACACTAATTTTAACAGCAAATTATCCCTATCCAATAAACAAACTTCTATTTTTACGACCTAATTTAATAAAGTATTATCATGAAAGACTTATTCGCAAAAATCAACACCGAAATCGAAACATTCAAAACTGAAGCAGAACTGCATATCGAAAAAGGAAACAAAGCAGCAGGGACAAGAGCACGTAAATCTACTTTGGACCTAGAGAAACTATTAAAAGAGTTTAGAAAAGTTTCTGTAGAAGAATCAAAAAAATAAGATTATTTACCAATTATCAGCCCTTCTGGATTTTCTAGAAGGGCTTTTTTCATCTTCCTCCATCCTACTCTACTCAAAAGCCAAATTCTTCAAAGTACCCTTACCTTGGAGTTTTTTTCCAATAAAATCATTCTTATATTTGTACTCTAGCACTCAATTCCATGGAATACGAAACCTTTATTTTCTGTCTTGAAGCCGTTCCCGATGTAGAAACGAACACTACTACTGAAGTGGTCAAAAACTTAGAAAAATTGGCCGTTGAACAAGGTATAGCCAGTATTTATAAAACCTGTGATACTATAGAAGGACTAGAAGAAAGTTTGAATGCCTTGCTCTATGATGATCATAATTTTAAGGACTATGAAATCATCTATTTAGTCATGCAAGGCGAAGGAAATAACATTTGTCTGAACGACTATTACTATAGTTTAGAAGAAATAGCCGAACTCTTTGAAGGAAAAATAAAAGGAAAAATAGTGCATTTCGCCAATGCAAAAATATTGGATTTAAGCGGGGAAGAAGCCCAATATTTTCTAGATATTACAGGAGCACGTGCGATTTCTGGATACGGAACAGCATTCAATAAGGTAACTAGTAGCAACCTCGACAAAGCCTTCTTTAGCTTATTTGAGGAACATGATGATATCGTCGAAATTGTGGAAGAATTGCATAAAAAGCACTATCTCCTTTGTAAACTGCTCGATTTTAGATTGTATTATTAAAAATGGAATCCACTGAGTCGCATAGATTGCGACTTCCTATAGGGCAAACGTATTAAAAATATTTTAAGCTTTTTTACACCAATTAGCACGAATTTGGATGTCATATTATTTCACGAATATGACAAAAGCAGATGAAATTCGTGTAATTTTATTTTTATAACCACTGAAATTTGTGCAAATTCGTGCAATTCGTGTTAACTTTTTTTAATGCGTCTGCCCTGCGACTCCCTAATGCGATAATGTTGTGCATTCCTGTTTCCTAGTATCGCAATCAATTTAGAAAATCTTATCCTTCACTTCCTTTACATCCCTTTTCAATTCCAGTAATATGTCTTTCAAACTTTCTGGACTTAAATCATCCGGTTTAAATTCTTCGGTAGCGAGACTGCAAGCAAATTCCCAAATTTCAAGAATTTCAGAAACCTTCACTTCATACGGTTTATAATAGGTATTATCCGAATGTAGCACCAATGCATTTTTTCCGTTTTTGTTTAATCGTTTGTAAACAATTCCTTCGTTTTTGGTCAGCAATATATATGTCTTACCATCCATAACATCCCCCAGTTTTTCCACATAACGACCCACTATGAAAAATCCGCTTTTATGTGGAGGCATAGAATCACCTTCCACAGGAAATGCCCTGAATTTGCCATTTCGTAGCCATGGCAACGAAATGTGTTGCAGGCTTTCAATAAATTCAGGATCGGAATAACCGGCAAGATAACCAGCTCTCGCTTTATGAGGAACAATTTCGATAAAGTTATCGCCTTCCTTATCCACCGTAATGGGCAGCAATATTCTGTTATCCTCCAGTTTTAACAGATCATCCAAAGGTATTTTCCGCACATCCACAGAAAGCAACAGGTCAATACTGATATGGTAATAATGGGATATTTTTTTTAGTATTTCATAAGGAGCTTCCGAAGTTCCGTCCTCATATTTCACGTACCTCCCTCTAGTTATGGCTAGCGATTCGGCAAGTTTTTCCTGAGAAATTTTCTTTTTTATCCTAAGATTCCTGATGTTGTCCGAAAATAAAGACATAGCTATTTTGTTATAATTTGTAACAACAAATATAGTCAATTATGTTATAACCTGTGCTAATTTTGTAGTGTATAAAATCGAGAGGAACATGGAAAGAGCAATTGTACATATGGATTTGGATACTTTTTTTGTGTCCTGTGAAAGACTGGGGAATTCAAAACTAGAGGGAATTCCGTTGATTATTGGCGGCGGCGATCGTGGCGTAGTGGCTTCTTGTTCTTATGAAGCCCGTACTTTTGGAGTACGTTCAGCAATGCCAATCAAAATGGCACTCCGCCTCTGTCCACAGGCAAAAGTAATGAAAGGCGACATGGAACTATACTCCAAATTATCGCATTCCGTTACCGAAGTGATTCAAGAGAAGGCCCCAATCGTGGAAAAAGCAAGTATCGATGAATTCTATCTTGACATTACCGGCATGGATAAATTTTATGGAGGTTATAAATGGACGAACGAGCTGGCACAATCGGTCACCAAAGAAATCGGATTACCCATAAGTTTTGCGCTATCGATAAACAAAACAGTCTCTAAAATTGCCACTGGTGAAGGAAAACCAAAAGGAAATCTGGAAATACCGGAGAATAAGGTACGGTCATTCTTAAATCCGCTATCCATCCAAAAAATTCCTATGGTGGGTGATGTAACGTTTCAACTATTATCCCGAATTGGAATTCGTACAATTCAAACGCTTTCAGAAATGCCGGCAGAAGTGTTGCAACGCATGATTGGTAAAAACGGCATCGAGATATGGAAGAAAGCCAATGGAATAGACAATAATCCGGTAGAACCCTATACTGAACGAAAATCAATATCAACGGAACACACTTTCGAACAAGATACCATTGATATTCAAAAATTGAAATCGATACTTATTGGAATGGTAGAAAAACTCGCATTCCAACTGCGCTCAGAGGAATGGCTAACTTCTACTGTGGTGATCAAAATACGTTATGCCAATTTTGATACCGAAACAAAACAATGCAAAGTACAATACACCTCGGCCGATCACATCCTGACTAAAACCATTACCGGCTTATTTGACAAAGTATACCAGCGTCGGATGCGGCTACGATTAATCGGAATTCGTTTCAGCGGTCTAGTCAGAGGTACCTATCAAATCAATTTATTTGAGGACACCGAAGAAATGCTCTCACTATACCAAGCCATGGATCGAATGAAAAGCAGGTATGGCTTTGATGCAGTAATGCGTTGTGCTGGAGCAACTTTTAAACCCAATAACAAATCCGAAATTTTGAAACGCAAATTATAACAAAATGTACCTCAATTGCCATTCCTTTCATTCCCTACGCTACGGCACCATCCCGCTCAACGAACTGATACAACAGGCTACGATTTGTAACATAAAAACAATGGCGTTAACCGATATTAATACCGTCACAGGCATTTATGATTTTATAAAAGGTTGCGAAGAAGTAAACATCAAACCGCTCGTAGGAATAGAATTTCGCTGCAACCATAAATTGCGTTATATCGGCTTGGCCAAAAATGCCAATGGACTGGCCGAAATGAACCGCTTTCTTACGAAACATAATTTCGAAAATAGTCCTTTGCCATTGACTGCTCCCGAATTTAAGGATGTAACCATTATTTATCCTTTCGAAAATTTGCCAATAGTATTAAAAGACCATGAATATGTAGGCATTAATCCTGAACAGCTCCCAAAATTGTTTCTCCACGAATGGAAAATCAAACTCAACAAAATGGTGATTCTACAAACGGTAACCTTCCGTACCAAAAGAGAATTCAATCTACACAAAATTCTTAGAGCAATCGACACCAACGTTATTTTGTCCAAACTTACTGAAGATGATTATTGTAAAACCACGGAACGAATGATGCCTTTGGAGGAATTGTTGGCAAAATATAAGGAGTATCCGCAAATCATCGAAAACACAGAAAAGCTGATTGAACAATGCCATTTTGAATTTGATTTCAAAACACCCAAAAACAAAAAGTATTTTTCTGGGAGTCAGGAAAGTGACATGCTACTTTTGACAAAACTCGCTCAGGAAGGATTATTCAAAAAGTACGGTAACGCTAATCCGCAAGCAACAGCAAGGGTTGAAAAGGAATTGAAGGTGATTGATCAACTGGAATTCAGCGGTTATTTCCTGATTACTTGGGATATTATCCAATACAGCATGAGCCAAGGATTTCTGCATATTGGTCGGGGTAGCGGAGCTAATAGTATTGTAAGTTATTGTCTGGGTATAACGGACATCTGCCCTATTGAACTGGATTTGTACTTTGAGCGCTTCCTAAATCTAAACCGTAAAAGTCCGCCCGATTTTGACATCGATTGGTCTTGGAAAGAACGTGATACTATTCTAAGATACATTTTTGACAAATACGGTGCCGATCACGTAGCTTTTTGCGGCACCAATGTAGAATTCAAATACCGATCCATATTCCGAGAAGTGGGTAAAGTATTTGGTTTGCCCAAAGAAGAATTGGATGCATTGGCCAAAAACCCAATGAAGTTACACGATAAAAATGCTGTCGTAAAGCTGGTTCAGGAATACGGAATGTTACTCGAGAAATACCCCAATCAAAGAAGTATGCACTCTTGTGGAATATTGATTTCAGAAGAACCCATTACCAATTATACCCCTTTGGAAATGCCTCCCAAAGGGTTTCCAATCGTTTTGTTCGACATGCACATTGCAGAGGACATCGGCTTTGAAAAATTTGACATCCTAAGCCAGCGAGGTATTGGGCATATTGATGATAGTGTAAAACTAATCGAGAAGAATCGGGGAATCAAGGTGGATATTCGGGATACATCCTTATCAAAAAATGAAGCCAAGGCGAATCATTTTCTAAGCCATGGAAAAACAATTGGATGTTTCTATATTGAAAGCCCGGCTATGCGTGGATTATTGCGCCGTCTAAAATGCGACAACTACAAAACCCTTGTAGCGGCCTCGTCAATCATACGCCCAGGTGTGGCGCAATCCGGGATGATGAAGGAATACATTTTCCGGCACAACCATCCGGACCGTTTCGAATATTTCCATGAGGTGTTTAAAGAACAACTCGGTGAAACCTATGGAGTTATGGTCTATCAGGAAGATGTCATTAAGATCGCTTTACATTATGCAGGGCTCCCGGCAGCTGATGGCGATATTTTGCGTCGGGCGATGAGTGGCAAAGGACGTTCCAAAGCAGCTTTACAAAAAGTAAAAGATAATTACTTTGCCTGCTGTGCGCAAAAAGGACATCCGTTGAAATTAAGCGAAGAAATATACAGGCAAATTGAATCCTTTGCTGGCTATTCGTTTTGTAAGGCGCACTCTGCTTCTTATGCGGTCGAAAGTTACCAAAGTCTCTACCTCAAAGTATATTATCCTATTGAATTTATGGTAGCCGTCATCAATAACCAAGGTGGTTTTTACCGTACCGAAGTATATGTGCACGAAGCCAGAATGTCGGGTGCCACCATTCAAAATCCATGCGTAAACAAGAGCGACTACGAAACAATGGTATACGGTACAAATGTTTATTTGGGACTAATGCATCTGGAAGGTTTGGAAAGCAAAATAGTTCATCATATAATGATCAAACGGGAGAAATATGGTGCATTCAAATCACTGGAAGATTTCATCAACCGCATTCCAATTGGTATTGAAGGCATACAAATTTTGATTTTTATCGGGGCGTTCCGCTTTACAGGAAAAACAAAAAATCAATTGCTGGTGATTGCCAGACTGATCCTCGTGAACTTCAAACCCGAAAACAGAAATATGATGCTTCTGCAGGAACCAATCAAAGAATACGAACTGCCGGTTCTCGAACGCTCCCCTTTTGAAGATGCTTTTGACGAAATCGAATTGCTGGGCTTTCCTGTTTCTTGCACACCTTTCGATTTACTACAGACAAAATATCGAGGAGACATATTGGCAAAGGACTTATTAAACAATCACAAAAAGACCGTAAAAATGCTGGCTTATCTTATTTCTAGAAAACACGTACCTACCAAAATGGGAACCATGTATTTTGGAACTTGGATTGATAATGAAGGAGAGTATTTTGATACTGCACATTTTACAAACAGCCTTGAAAAATATCCGTTCCAAGGAGGCGGATGTTATCTCCTTCTTGGCAATGTTGAAGTTGATTATCATTTCCCTACCATTACCGTTACCAAAATGGCCAAAATGCCCTTTGTTCCCGATCCTCGATATGCCAACACAAACGACAGACAATATAAAGTACACGAACAAATCCGAGAAGATGTGAGCATGACGCACCGTGCACCCTATCCACAACAACATGAAATTAACCTGCCGAGACATCAAATGATTTCAAAATAATACTTTGCAGCGATACCGAAATAATCATTAACTTAGTAATACCCGCTTGCTGACGGCAACCAAAATAAAAAAAATGACTGATAATAACGAATTAATCCGATTTTTAGATGCACAAAACCAAGTGTACCTAAAGGCGCTTTCAGAAATAAAAAATGGCAAAAAAGAAACCCATTGGATGTGGTATATTTTTCCACAAATTAAAGGATTGGGTTCCAGTGAGACCGCAAAATACTACGCAATCAAAGATTTGAAGGAAGCCACTGCCTACTTAGAGCATCCGATTCTAGGTAAACATCTGGTTGAAATTACTAAGGAAGTATTGAATATCCACGGAAAAACGGCAGCACAGATATTTGGAACTCCTGACGACATAAAATTACGATCCTGTATGACATTATTTGCAAACGTAAAAAATGCCAATCCTATATTTCAAAAAGTATTGGAGAAATATTTTAATGCATTGCCGGATGACCGAACAGTACAATTGATAAACTTACATGCTTTCTAGGTCTATGTTACTGCTGAAAATCAGCATATATTTTTTTACTAAGTTCACTAATACATATTGGCTTACTTAAAAAATCCGTGACATGAATATTTTCTTTAAGGAGTTTGATTTCATCTGTATCCAATGAAGAGGAAAGCATGAAAATTTGAGTTTCTCTTTTTAATTCATCTTCCAATTTTTTATACTCAAGTAAAAATTGAACGCCATTCATTATGGGCATTTGAATGTCCAATAGAATAACCAGAGGTTCCTTAATTTTTTTTCTATTATCACAGACCCATTGAATTCCTTCTTTCCCATTATTGGCTATATTAATTTCTGATAGATAGCCCATTTTTTTTAATAATTTTGTTGCAATAAGCTGATCAATTAAATTGTCTTCTATCACCAAAAAAGCATACTTAGTTTGCATATAGATTGGGTATTGTTACTGTAAACTTGCTTCCTATATTACTTTCTGAAAATACCGTAATGCTTCCATTAAGTTTATCTAGAGTTTCTTTTACTATATAAAGGCCTAAACCAGAACCTTTGTTACTATTAATGACAAAAAACATATCAAAAATATTGTCTTTATATTCTTCCTGTATTCCTATCCCGTTATCTGCAATTTCAATTTTATGAAATGCTCCCGAATTATAGGTTTTAATTGATATTGTCATTTCTTTTTTGCTTTCGTCAACATATTTTATGGCATTTGAAAGCAAATTATTTAAAATAATTTTTAACCTTAAACTGTCACTATGAACTTCATCTATTGACAAATCTTTGGTGATCACAATTTTGCCTGCGTTCTTGTTGTGATTGTGTTGATTGATTGTATCCTCTATCAGTTTACTTAAACTTACTGGCTTTACAATCATTTGCATTCTTTTATTTTTTGAGTAATCTATAATATCGCTTATGAATTGGTCTTGCTTGTCCAAACTTTGGCACATTAACATCAAATAATATTTAATTTGATCCAAATCATCTTCCAAATTTATTACATCAATTAAACCTTTTAGGGAAGTAATAGGCGATCTCAAATCATGGGAAACACTATAAACAAAATTGTCGAGTTCGTTATTTACTATAAGCAAATTTTCGTTTTTAACCTCAATTTCTTTTTTTGAAGCAATAAGTCTTTTAACCATTATGGAATAGTAAAAACTAACACAGGTTATAATAATCAAAATAAAAATGATATTCAGATACATTAACAGATCCTTAATCATATGTGTTCCTTCTCCAAGCGTATTGGAGAAGTTACGTTCATTTATTGTTAGTTTATTACTGAGAATACTAATCTCAAGAAGTAGTTTTTGTCTGGCTGCAGGATCTAACTTCGAAGTTTCCATTTTCTGATTGATATCATTTCCAATCAATGATAACTGTTTAATGTAATAGTCTGCATACTCCCATTCCCTAATGGCTTTTGCCAGGAAGGGAACATTTTTAAAATTCCTAAACAACCAAATCATGTCATCTAAGTCTTTCTCATGATTCCGACCGACAGAAAATCCGTTTTTAATGACAGTATCGTTAGCATGATTCAAAAGAGCAACTCGTGCAATACCATCTCCTTGAGGAACTTTTAGTTCTTCTTTATATAATTCCCATTCTCCTCGGTCTTTTGTGTAAATGTAAGTTATAAGGTGTCGAACTGCATCTTTCTGCGCTTTTGAATAATGGGATTCTCCATTGACATACGCTCTACTCGCCGATAAAATTTTAATTGTAAAAAAATTAATAAAGATTAACGATCCACATGATAAAAATACTATTATCAAAAGATTGAAAAGTTTGGAAGACCGTAGCCTTTTAAAAAAAATGAGTTGGGGCATATTTTTAATTTAGAAGATAAAAGATAAACGAATTTCCCTTACTGAGTGCGACTTCATGTCTTTTACCAATACTGCTAACTTACACTTTTTAATCTATAGATTAATACTTTATTCTTCTATTTAAATGTAAATTATTAGAAGTATTTTTTTTTGCAAAAAATTACTTCTAATAATAACAAAACTTTACATTTTACAAAAGAAGTTTAATAAATTATCTACTTTACAATTATAAATTCGCTTCTTCTATTGGCCTGATGCTCAGCTTCGGTACATTTTACACCATCCGCACATTTATTGAGTAGCTGTGATTCTCCGTATCCTTTGGCGGTTAAACGTTTTTTATCTATTCCGTTTTTTATCAACCATGCCATAGTGGATTTCGCTCTTCTGTCAGACAGTTTTTCGTTATAGACCTTACTTTGTCTGCTATCAGTATGAGATCGAACATCCACTTTTAGGTTTGGATTTTGTTCCATCACCACCAAAATTTTAGATAACTCTATTGCAGCATCAGGTCGAATATTGGATTTATTCAAGTCAAATAGGATTGTCTTTAATTCTAATACTATTGCTAAATCATCGCCGATCTTCAATGGCTTAATCGATTTATCCAAAAGCAATGGTACAAATGTTCTCCCGGATTCATCAGCAGTAACCACTGGCACCTCAACGGTATTGTAGGCCTCTTTTTCGGATTTTATATGATATTTGCTATCACATCCAACGAGTCCAAAATCAAATTTCCCTTCATTATCTGTGACAATTACTTTTAGCATATTATAATCGTCGTCATACAAAGTTACTTTTGACCCAATAAGTGCTATTCCAGATTCTTTATCCGTTACCGTTCCTGCTAAAAATTGCTCGCAGGGATATTGAATTTTTTTAAGCTCTTTAAATTTATAAATATCATCATTACCCTTACCCCCATCTCTATTGGAAGTAACATATCCAAGCTTTGTGACTGTATTAATCAAAAAACCAAAATCATCTTTTGAACTATTTAAGGGCTCGCCTGCATTTAATACTTTTTTATCCGAGTTGTCATTTTTTAATTTATAAACAAATACATCTAAGCCTCCTAAGCCCGGATGCCCATCCGAAGCGAAATAAAGTTCATTGTCTTCTGTAACGAAAGGAAAAGTTTCTCTCCCCTCCGTATTAATTACATCTCCCAGATTTTGAGGTATTCCAAAACTGCCGTCAAAATTTATGGCAACTTTGAAAATATCCGATTGTCCTAGCGTTCCCAGCATATCGGATGCAAAATATAAATATTTTTCATCTGGGCTTAAAGCGGGATGTGCCACACTGTAATTATCGCTATTAAAGGGTAATTCCGTTATGACATCCCAGGTTCCTTTTTTTAATGTTGCTCTATATATTTTCAGTAATATTGTTCCGTCTTTGTCACTTCCTTTTTTCTTTAAATAATTATTTCTGGTAAAATAAACGGTTTCCCCGTCTTTGGTAAAAACAGCCGTTGATTCATTATATTTAGAATTAATAGCTTCAGAAATACGTTCTGCAGTGGAGAGTGTCCCATCAGCACTTTTGTCAGCCAAATAGAGATTTGTATATCCTTCGCCGGTCCAAGGACACTTTCTTTCAAAAACTCTTTCCTTGGTTCTGGCAGATGCAAAAACTACTTTATCACCAAAAAAAGAACTTCCGAAATCGGAATATTCCGTATTGATTCCAGCGTTTTCTATACTATATCTTCCTGAATTTTTTTTGATCATAGCCAAATAGTCTTTTTGTTCGACAGCCAATTTTGCTCTATGCTCATTTGCATTCATTTGATTAAATTTAGCCATCATTTCATCAGCCTTGCCATATTCTTTAATTGCTTTTAATGATTGTGCATAACGATAATAATATTCTGGACCTAAGCCGTGAGCAAAATGATTTAGCTCTCCGTACCACTTGGCAGCATTCTGCAAATCTCCTTTGAAATAGTAAGAATTACCCAATTTTTCAAGCATATCAGCTGATTTATATCCTTTTCCAAATACTCGCTCATACGTTTTTGTAGCATCGACATACGCAAACAGGCCATATTCTTTATCACCTTTGGCTAGACTTGACTTTTGTGAATATATATTCATCACACTGATGATAAACACTATATAATATGTAATTATTTTTTTCATGATTGCCTTTTTTTTTAGAAAAATCTTGGTGATACAACTCTTTCCTGGTCTTTGGATAACTCAAATCGCAAAAATATTTCATGCGACCCCGAATTGTAATTGGCCAATTGGGTGGTCTCAAAATCATAGCCATATCCTATATACAATCCATGACTGACTTGAAAGCCTGCCATAACACTCATCGCAGCATCCCATCTCCACGCTGCCCCTAGGACAAATTTTTCATTGAATAAGAAATTTGCCGATAAATCAAGTTGTAATGGTGATCCCACCACGGTCTTACACATAAAAGCAGGTTTAAATTGTATATTTGGACTTAAATCAAAAACATAACCTCCTATCAAATAATAGTGTAGACGTTCTAATGAAGTCGTCGAAGTATTATCGTTAAAAATATCAGACTGCAAAAAATTGGGCACTGACAATCCCAAATAAAGTTTATCCGAGTAAAAATAAACTCCAGCACCAATATTGGGAGAAAATTTATTTTCAACATTATTTTGAAATTTTGGATCAATCAAATCATATCGATTCAATTTTGTGTAATCTACATTCAACAAATTGGCCGTTGCTTTTACTCCAAATGCTAATTTATAAACACTGGAGGTTTGAATCGTATAAGACAAATCGGCAGAGATAGTAGTCTCGTTTGATGCCCCTATTTTGTCATTTACAAAAGACAGCCCAATACCTAAATTTGAATTTTCAATGGGACTGTTAATAGAAACAGCATTAGTTACGGGAGCTCCTTCGAGTCCTACCCATTGGTTTCTGTACAATCCAAAAATACTCATAACGCCACGGCTACCCGCATAGGCAGGATTGATGTTGATGGTATTGTACATGTAATTGGTATATTGGGCATCTTGTTGTGCAAATACTGATATATTTGCTAACAATAAAATGAGTACTAGATTTTTCATATGAACTTAGTATTTGTTTTTTAATGGACTCGAGCGATAGCGAACTGGCGAAGTAATATGGTATCGCCATTCTTCATTCCTGACTGCTATTTGGAGTCATGGTGATTTCATATCCTATATTTTTTTATTCTGAAGAACCGAAAATAATGACTCTAAAATTCCCAAATTAATCCCTGCTTATATTCAAATAACCCGTTTTATCAATTCCATTACCATTGAAATCTTCATACTTTAGAATATAAAAATAAGTACCACCTGGTAATCCATCTGATTTACTGACTGTTACCCTGCCTTCTGATACACCTCTAAAAATCACATTATCATTATTATATCCTGCTGCATCATACACTTTTACCCCCCAACGATTAAAAATTTCGACGGTGTTTTTGGGATAACATTCTATGCCTCGAATGCGGAAGAAATCATTTAAACCATCTCCATCCGGAGATACTGCGTTAAATACTTCCAGACTACAACCACTAATAACTAAAACTGTGGGATCATCTTCTAAAACACTAGTATCATCCGACATATCGACAACTTCTATTCCTGACGGATCTGTTGCTTTGACCATAGCTTGATTCGTTACAGATCCATTTATAATATCCTGCTGCGTTATAGAATATTCCCCACTAAAGGAAGTGCTGTCAGACTCCCCTATTGCTAAGTTTATCGGCCCACCTGTAATCACAATGCCGGGTAAAGCATCCGTAATTTTAACATTTGTGAGGGGTAAATTCCCCGTATTCATCACTGCGAAAGAATAATGTATTGTTTCCCCTATTTCCGCATAACCATCTCCATTAGTATCCTCAAATTCGACTTTTTTCACAATCGCAATAGAAGATACCCAAGGTACAATTGTTATGGTACAGGTTGGACATGTTGAATCTGTTGGACAGCTTACACATGGCGTAGGATCTGTAGACGTTGCCGTTACTGGAACACCCGTAGGAGTTGTACCGGTTGTTGTGGCCAAATTGTAAACATAACCAGCATCAATATCAGATTGAGTAATGGTATGTACTGCGCTAAAAGTGGTACTATCTGAAGCTCCTACTGCCAATGTTGCCAAAGGACCGCCTGTTACAACGGCATTAAGATCCGTTACGGTAATGTTGTTAAGTGTCGTATTTCCTGTATTGGTGACTACGAAAGCATAGGTAACAGTATCACCAATATTTGCTATTCCATTTCCATTAGTATCAACATAGGTTCCGTCTTTGGTTATACGAACACTTGCATTTGATACGGAAATAGTTACCATTGCGGTATCACAATTACTTGGATTTAATACCTCACAAATAGTGTAGTCTACGGTATAACTTCCTGCCGGTGTGTTTGACCCAACACTTACTGTACCATCAGGATTGACTGTCAATGGTCCGTTTGGTGTTGAAGATAATAATACATCAGCGGGATTTACCGGTAATCCGTTTAGGGTGTCGTTAGTGTAAACATTAATTCCTGCGTTACCTCCAGTTGTTCCGTTTACTGGAATGGTATTAACATCTGCTACAGCATCGATAGCCGGTGCTGAAACAACGATTGTTACTGTTGCTGTATCACAATTGCTTGGATTTAATACCTCACAAATAGTATAATCTATGGTATAATTTCCTGCTGGTATGTTTGACGCAACACTTATTGTACCATCAGGATTAACTGTCAATGGCCCGTTTGGTGTTGAAGATAATAGTACATCAGTCGGGTTGACCGGTAATCCGTTTAATGTATCGTTAGTGTAAACATTAATTCCTGCGTTACCTCCGGTTGCTCCATTTACTGGAATGCTATTGACATCCGCTACAGCGTCAATAACAGGTGTCAAAACAACAACTGTAACTGTTGAAACAACGATTGTTACTGTTGCAGTATCACAATTACTTGGATTTAATACCTCACAAATAGTATAATCTACGGTATAACTTCCTGCCGGTGTGTTTGACCCAACACTTACTGTACCATCAGGATTAACTGTCAATGGACCGTTTGGTGTTGAAGATAATAGTACATCAGTCGGGTTTACCGGTAATCCGTTTAGAGTGTCGTTGGTGTAAACATTAATTCCTGCGTTACCGCCGATTGCTCCATTTACCGGAACAGTATTTGCATCCGCTACGGCATTAATGATGGGTGCTGAAACAAAAATCGTTACGGTTGCCGAATCACAATTACCTGGATTCAAAACCTCACAAATGGTGTAATCTACCGTATAAGTTCCCGCTGGAGTGTTTGACGCAACACTTAACGTTCCGTCAGGATTAACCGTTAGTGGCCCGTTTGGTGTTGAAGATAATAGCACATTGGCTGGGTTTACCGGTAATCCGTTTAGGGTGACGTTGGTGTAAACATTAATTCCTGCGTTACCGCCGATTGATCCATTTACAGGAACAGTATTTGTA
>Ga0184629_10000086_pt1 | contig 35965 bp, 34 predicted proteins | sample PLM4_32_b1_FD_133158 | JGI IMG/M metagenome (GOLD analysis project Ga0184629, IMG submission 133158) | Groundwater sediment microbial communities from an aquifer in East River, Colorado, USA - PLM4_32_b1 | ecosystem: Environmental > Terrestrial > Soil > Riparian zone | place: USA: East River...
CTTCCCATCCCGAACAGAGTAGTTAAGCCCGCCTGCGCAGATGGTACTGCAGTTATGTGGGAGAGTATGTCGTCGCCTTTCTTTGAAAACCCTGTTTCTTACGAAACGGGGTTTTTTGTTTTACCATAGTTTTTGTAAGAATTTTTTTTTAAAAGCTTGTTTTGCATATATTTACAAGCTACGAAATTGTAAAAACAGGATTATTCATTTACAACACCTCTTTGCGGAGCTGGAAAACCGTTTTTCGGTGTAATTAATTTAATAAATTATAAAATATGAGATATACTTTACTTGTTCTTTTGTTCCTAAATTACTTCGTTTACGGACAAAACCTACATCATCAAATGCTTTCCTCCCAAGGGACAAGTGTTGAACTCCATAATGGCGTATATGTTAGTCAAACCATTGGACAACAAAGTGCTATTGGTAATTCTTCAAATAGCAATACCATCTATATGCAGGGGTATCAGCAAAGGTTTTGGAGCAAACATGTCAGCGAAAATACAACGGCTGGTATTACGACAACAACCTACCCAAACCCTTTTGTCCAAACCGTGAATTTTCAATTTTCTCGCCCAATCAAAGATATTATTGAAGTAAGTGTTTTTGATATTAGCGGCAAATTGATTTTTCATCAGAAAAAAAAGCCTGATGAGACTATTTTGACCATTGAGTTGCCAGAATTACCAAAAAGCAGTTATTTGGTTCAATTATCGGGAAAAAATTATACCTATTATACACAAATTATAAAACAATAATGAGAAAATTTTTACTATTAGTGGCGATTGTATTTTCGCTAGGAAATATTCATGCCCAGGAAGTTTATATCTACACCGGGAAGAACTTTACCAATTATGATTATAAAAATGCTTCAGGCGCTTCAAATCCAAATTTGCAGGCAGGAGTTGGTACTTTCTATGAGATAGGTTATGCAACGCCTTTGAGAAAAGGAAACATTACTTATGCCATTGGGTTGAGTTTAAATGAGTACAACGCCATGGGTGGCAGCGCTGCTAATTCCTATTCTTGGAATACGCAGTACTTAGGTATTCAAAATGAGTTATCGTATTCTTTTTTCAACAGCGATGGTTCCAACAGAAATGATTTTGACATTATTGTAAAAGGAGGACTCGGACTCGCTACTCTCATTTATGGAAAACAAGAAATCAACGGTAATTTTCTTGATCTCAGTTCTCAAAAAGAATTTTCGGGTTTACTTGTTCAACCCGTTGTAGGGTTGCAGGTTAGATACAGTGTTATGGAAAATGGTTATTTGAGTTTGGGTTATAATTTTTCTAAAAGTTTTAATCCAACCAACAACACAAACGAAAAATTGTCTTTCAATACCCATCAATTGCAATTCGGAATTGAGTTCAATATTGAATAATAGTGCGATTATTAAATTACCATCGACAACAGGTTTGCTTAAGGTAACATCGAGAATTAAAATGGTAACAACATTATAGTATCTCTAACAAATAAATTAAAATACAAATGAAAAAAATATACCTGCTTTTTTTAATTCTTTTCAGTTCTTTTATTTATTCCCAAACCAACGGAATAACGTATCAAGCTGTAATCCTCAACCCAGATGGAGAACATATTCCTGGTTATAATAATGAGAAAGGGCCATTGGCAAAAAAGAATATTTGTTTACGATTTAAAATTGTAAATGGCAGTTCACAATTAGAATATCAAGAAGATCTTGCCACTATCACTGATGAGTTTGGAATGGTCAATGTTGTAATAGGAAGTGGTATCCATACTGGTGGTGCAGTAGCTACTTTTAGTGGCATTGTTTGGAATGGCAGTCCAAAACATTTAATAGTAGAAGTGGATTTAAGTGGTAGTTGTATCTCCTTTATAGAAATAAGCAACCAACCATTTACGGCTGTGCCTTACGCCTTATACGCAGCGAATAGTGCGGGAACAAAGGGCTTAACAGGAGCAACGGGCTTAACCGGAGCGACAGGCGCACAAGGAATTCAAGGTTTAATTGGTGCAACAGGAGCTACTGGATTAACAGGAGCAACAGGTACCCAAGGAATACAAGGTTTAATCGGAACTACTGGTGCAACTGGAGCGACAGGAGCAACAGGAGTTCAAGGAATTCAAGGTTTAACTGGATTAACAGGAGCTGCTGGAGTTGCTGGAGCGATTGGATTAACAGGTGCTACCGGAGCAACAGGCGCACAAGGAATTCAAGGATTAACAGGCTTAACAGGAGCAACAGGTATACAAGGTTCAATAGGATTAACAGGAGCTACTGGAGCTACAGGAGCCGTTGGCGTAACAGGCGCACAAGGAATTCAAGGTTTAATTGGAGCAACAGGAGCTACTGGATTAACCGGAGCAACAGGTGCTCAAGGAATACAAGGTTTAATTGGAACTACTGGTGCAACTGGAGCGACAGGAGCAACAGGCGCTCAAGGAATTCAAGGTTTAATTGGATTAACAGGAGCAACAGGCACCCAAGGAATTCAAGGTTTAACAGGATTACCTGGAGGTGTGGGAGCGACCGGTGCTACAGGAGCAACGGGTTTAACAGGAGCTGTTGGAGCTGTTGGCGCAACAGGAGCAACAGGCTCACAAGGCGTATTAGGAGCAACGGGTCCAATAGGTTTAACTGGAGCTGCCGGAGCTATTGGAGCGACTGGTCCTGCTGGTCCAGCAGGTGGTTTTACCCACTACCTTGGGGAATCCTACCTTGGCGGTATTATTTATGAATTATACAAAGGCAGCGATGGTCTGGAACACGGTTTGATTGTTGCCAAAACGGAAAGCATAGCAGCTTGGCAAACAACTGCCACATTAGTAAACGCTGACCGTACCGAAGATGGCGCCTACAATACCAGTTTAATGACAGGCAGCCCCGCCGCAACATACATTGCTACATTGGGTGCAGGCTGGTATTTGCCCAGTATTGACGAATTGGGTAAATTGTATTATAACCGCTATTACGCCCAAAAAGGATTGCGAGCAGGTGGTAACACCCTACTCGCGCAAACAGTTCTCTATTGGAGTAGTACCGAGTATCAAACATGGTATGCATTCCACTTCTACTTCGGCTCTGGTTCCGCCGAGGCCAACAATAATAAGACAAACGCATTCACAGTGCGTGGAGTAAGGGCTTTTTAATTATTTAACTATTTTATAAATACCGCGTAGCGGTCGATTGGTTATAATACGTAAATTAAAGGACAAGGATTTGATTTTTTAATTAAAGTCAGATCCTTTTTTTTTAACGATTTACTAAATCTTTAATTCTAAAGCCAAACTATTTATTTTTTTTCTAAATTCCTATAATATTCGCAAATCGAATTAATCGGACACTGCGGACATTTCGGTGTCGGTCTGCAAATTTCCCTTCCCAGAAAAGAAATTGACATACCAATTTCTCCCCAAATAGCTCTTGGCAAGACTTGCATCAGTTGTTTTTCTACTTTAATACCGTCTTGTGATTCTGGAATTAATCCAATTCTGGGAGCAACCCGTATCACATGCAAATCGGCTATGATTCCTTCGGCAGGAATTTTGGCTTCGCGCATAATGACATTGGCTGATTTTCGTCCGATGCCTTTTAGAGCCGTTAAGCCTTCCATAGTAAGTGGAATATTTTCGTCTTTTTTGATTGTTTGTGCGATTTCCAATATCCAATTGGCTTTGGTGCCAAAATTCCTGACTTTGGAAATATAAGGAATTAAAGCCTCCACATTTGATGCGGCCAGACTTGTAATATTTGGGAAAGTTTCAAACAGGGCCGGAGCAATGGTGTTGATATTGGCATCAGAATCCTGTGCCGAGAGTATTACCATCACAACCAGTTGGTACAAATTATGATATTCCAAAGGATGTTTTCTACCCTTGTATTTCTCCAGTATTGGGGCTAGTTTTGTTGCCCAATCATTTGTGTCTCCAAATAAATCCATCTTAAATGATTTTTGATTTCTGATTAACGATTTTTGATGTAACGAAATCAGAAATCTAAAATCGTTGATCTATAATCTTATATCTCAATGTCTTTTATAAAACCATCGCATTCCGAATAAAACATTTCTAATGCATTCATTTTCTCAAAGAAAAAATCAAAAATTTCATCCCAATATTTTCGATTACTCACACTGACATTACCTCTTTCGACCCAAATACGACTTATTGTTTTTCCGTTTTCGAGAGTATGATTTCTTTCGAAAACCAAATCTTTAACAAATTCTTCTTCGAGTATGTTTTTCAGTGCCACTAATTTATCAAAATACTGCATTCTCAATTCGGCGTTTCTCATTTCGATGTCAATATGCACTTGTGCTTTGGTATTTTCGACGTAAAACTTAAACGAAAAATCTTTAATCTTCGTATCATACAATACCCATTTTCTTGGATATTTTTGTGCAAAATCTACCCAGAATTCGTGTTTTAGTTTTTGATTCTCCTCTTTGCTGTACATATATTTGGGTTTAGGCTGTAGAAAATTTGTTCGACACTATTTTCTAAACTATATTTATAATCATTTTGAATACAAAAATAACCTTTGATTATGGATTTTCAAGATTTTTTACAAATTGTTCCCCATTTTAGTACTGTAAATCTTCCGGGTGAGGTGGCTCAGAATATAATGGTGCCAAGAGAACGGCTTGAAAAGATGAAAACTATCGATGTGGAACTTATAAAACCGAAAACTGCAGCCGTTTTGATGTTGTTTTATCCCAAAGGTGGCATTACCCATTTGGTTTTAATTGTTCGGAATTCTTATGAAGGTGTTCATTCTTCACAAATAGCTTTTCCAGGCGGGAAATATGAAAAGGAAGACTTGAATTTAGAGAAAACGGCATTACGGGAAACTCATGAAGAAATTGGGGTTCATCCGGAGAAAATTGAAGTGTTAAAAGCTTTTACAAAATTATATATTCCGCCAAGTAATTTTATGGTGTATCCTTTCTTAGGAATTTGCAAAGAAGAAATTTCGTTTTATCCAGATCCTTCCGAAGTAGCAGGGATAATTGAATTACCGTTATGTACTTTTTTAAGTGATGCCATTTCAATCCATACCAAAATGAAGACTTCCTATGCTTCTGAAATTGAAATTCCTGCTTTTAAAATTGAAGAACATATCGTTTGGGGCGCAACAGCAATGATGTTGAGTGAATTAAAAGAAACTTTGAAATTTGTATTGGCTAAGAGGTAATTTTTCTCTGTTTGTTTTGGGCTTTTTTTGTGGTTTTTGCTCGATTGATTTTCCAATAGGGAAGTTAATTGCGAAAAAAAATTGTAAATTTGCAGTCCGAATTTAATAAAGAAATACACAATTTTATGGGGTTATTTAAACGAAATCCTTTTGGTCATATACTATTCATAAAAAAATGGTTAATCAGGATTTTTGGATTTTTGAGTCATAGACGCTACCGTGGTTTTAATGAACTGCAAATAGAGGGTTCAGAAATTATTAGAGCATTACCAGAAACAAATGTTCTTTTTATATCTAATCACCAAACTTATTTTGCCGATGTAACTGCTATGTTTCATGTTTTTAATGCCAGTTTGAGTGGGCGTGAAGACTCTATAAAAAATGTGTGGTACATGTGGCGTCCTAAATTAAATATATATTATGTCGCTGCCAAAGAAACTATGGAAGCGGGATTATTAACTCGAATTATGGCTTATGCAGGAGCTATTTCAGTAGAGAGAACTTGGAGAACCAAAGGAGAAGATGTAAAAGAAAAAAAGGATGTAAACCCAAATGATACCGAAAATATTAAAGTGGCGCTGGCCGATGGTTGGGTAATCACTTTCCCCCAAGGAACTACCAAATCATTTAAACCGGTTCGTAAAGGAACCGCCCATATTATTAAACAGCATAGACCAATTGTGGTTCCAATTGTAATAGATGGATTTCGTCGTTCTTTTGATAAAAAGGGGCTGCGAATGAAAAAGAAGGGAATTCTTCAATCCTTTATCATCAAAGAATCTTTGGATATTGATTATGACAATGATACTATTGAGGAAATTGTGGAGAAAGTGGAATATGCAATCGAGCAACATCCATCTTTCCTTAAAGTAATTCCGGCTGAGGAATTAAAAGAGCAAGAAGAACTGAATAAGAAAAGACAATGGGAATACTAGTATAAAAATCAAAAAAGAGGCAAAAGCCTCTTTTTTTATAAATCTATTTTCTTCAATTCCTCAAAGTTTTTCTGCAAGCGTTTCAGTAAAATTCCATAAATAAGTTTATATATTAACCAAAAAGCAAAAGTGAATAAAGCTGTGGCTAAAATTAAAACCACCAACGATATCAAAGCTATATTCAAAGGCATTTCGGGATGCAAAGTGCCGTTTTTTGCAGCGCCTTGTAGATATCCTTCATAAAACATATACCCACCAAATACTATAAAAAATATAGCAAAAAACGATAAGTTGAAAGCAATATATTGTTTGACAACTTTTCGGGTCTTTAGTATCGTAGAAATAAGTTGTTTGGTATTGTCATCTACCGCAATTTTTCGATACATCGAATAAAATTTGTAAATAAAGAAAAGAATCACTGCATACAATAGCACCGAAGCGGCGATGTAATACCCATAAATTCCCAAATTTTTAATTAATTCAACATTCTTTTCGTCATATTTTGTAAATGACACCATTAAACCCAAAATTAATCCTAATCCAAGTTCAATGATACTCACCATAAAAATCCACTTTACAATCGAAGACGATTTTTTATGAATCATTTTGTAAATCTCGTTTTCCGTAACAGGAATAAAAGAATCCGAATTCTTTTTCCAGTCTTTTTTTAATAAATCCAACTCTTTCATACTCCTAATGGATTTAATATTTTTTTTAATTTCCCTTTTATTCTATTCATTTTTACCCTTGCATTAACTTCACTAATCCCTAAAGTTTCCGATATTTCACTATAATCCTTGTCTTCCAGATACATAAACACTAGCGCTTTTTCAATATCATTGAGCTGATAAACCGCTTGATACATCAGTTTCAATTGTTCCTCTTCCTCATAATTGTACTCTATGTCGTGTGTAAAATGCTGTCGACTTTCGTATTCAACTGTGGCAATCGAACGCTTATTTTTTCGATACAAAGTAATTGCAGTATTCAATGCGACTCGATACGCCCAAGTCGAAAACTTACTGTCTCCTCGAAATTTTGGAAAAGCTTTCCACAACTGAATCGTGATTTCCTGAAACAAATCTTTATGCGCATCTTCGCCAGCAGTATACAATCTACAAATCTTGTGGATTATATTCTGATTCTCCCGAAGTTGCTTTACAAAGGAATGTTCTAAATTTTCACTCATATTCCATTAGTACGACACTAGTCTATTTTGTTACAAAACATTTAAATAATAGTAATGATTTGGAGCAGAAATCAATTATTCATAAAACCACCAGTCCCGCTGTACGCTATATCTTTTTTTATTTTACCCTGTCAGGGTTTTGAACCCTGACAGGGTAAAATAAAAAAAGGATGCCGCTCCCATCGGGGCTATCCCAAATATTTAGTTTTTCAAAAGACTTTTTCAAAAAAAATCTAAAAAATCAAAAAAAGAAAAGAATTTTAAAACACGCAACTCAAACAGCTAACCGAAAACAGACAACTCAAAACGGCCTTACTTTATAATAATTCACCATCAAATTCACAAACTTACTGTAACTGTCCATCCCGTCTTTTTGCTGATTCATTTTTAGAAAATGATCATAGAAAGCATGAAAACCCGTTTCTACAGGCGTTTGATATTGTTTCCAAAAATGGTCGCTTTCTTGGTAGTTTTTCAAAACGCCGGGATGTATCGTTTTTAATAATTGGTCAAAAACTTTCTCATTTCGCACCTGCCAATTTCCCAAACAATATCGCAAAGCCATACTATAACCAGAATATTGAAAATATAGATTGTCATTTTCAATAGACGACATAAAACCTATGAAATTGCATTCACTTTCACTCGCATAGCCCATCTGGTGTGCCATTTCGTGATTTGTAGTCATCGGGAAACTGTACATTGGCCCAAGATAATTGACTTGCGCTTCATTGGTAAACGGATTTAAATATCCTCCAAATCCCATGTACGTTAAGGGCAAACTAAAGAGCGATTTTTTGATGCTCAAATTCGAGTAGGTAAAGAAATTATATTCGGCAGATAGGTTTTTATATCCATTCAAATTCATTTCAAAAACTTGGTTTTGGGAATAAGGAAATACGATTTTTAAACTGTCATTTTTTGTGATTTGATTTTGAACAGCATTCGTTTTGGCAATTAACTTTTTGGTAAAAGTCAACAAGTCAGAATCAGTATAGTCTCTTTCAATTTTCATTTTTTCAAACAAGGGTTCACGATAATAATTGAAAGCCCATAGCGTATGAAATAAAAAATAAAATACCGATAAAAAACTCAAAACGTTGAATAAGTTTGTTTTCCATTCCAATTTCCAAGATTGTCTTTTGTTCCAAAACCATTTTATAAAGAGAACAATCAAAATAAAGTACAAACAATCCCCAATCGAGAATGGAATTTTCCCCAAAATAGTTCTCGAAAATGCAGAAATAAAAACATACAGACCGTTGCTATAAAAGCGCTCCACAAAGTCAGGAAAAAACCAAATGATTTTTAGAATTATGACTTGTATTAAAAGGAATAGAGGAAGTATATATTTGCGTTTCATTATTTATAATTGTGTTGTAAAGAAACAAATTTTGAGGCATTATTTATTTTAAAATAAACTTAAACTTTTATAAAACTAACTTTAGTAGTTTGTAACTTTGAGGTTTTATTATTTTAAACCTTTTTAATTAAAAAATATACAATAGAATGAGTCAAGAAGTAAGAAATCTAGAACCAAAAGCACTTTGGAACAAGTTTGCCGATTTAAATGCAGTCCCTCGTCCTTCCAAAAAAGAAGAGCGCGTTATCGAGTTTATGAAAGACTTCGGTACTAATTTGGGATTAGAAACTTTTGAAGATGATATCCGTAACGTAATTATACGTAAACCGGCTACTCCGGGAATGGAAAACCGTAAAGCCATTGTTTTGCAGGGACATTTGGATATGGTGCATCAAAAAAACTCAGATACTGTTTTTGATTTTGATACCCAAGGAATCGATATGTATGTAGATGGAGACTGGGTTCGTGCCAGAGGAACTACTCTTGGTGCCGATAACGGTCTTGGAGTTGCTGCCATTATGGCTATTTTGGAAAGCAAAGACATTCCACATCCAGCCATCGAAGCTTTGTTTACTATCGATGAAGAAACGGGTATGACAGGAGCGCTTAACTTAAAAGGAGGTATTCTGCAAGGGCAAATTCTGTTGAATTTAGATACCGAAGAAGATGATGAAATAGGTATTGGATGTGCAGGTGGAATCGATGTGACCGCCACTGCCGAATATGATGAAGAGGAAACTCCAGAAGGTTCTGTTGCCTATTCTATAAAGGTAAAAGGATTAAACGGTGGACATTCCGGAATGGATATTCACAAAGGTTTGGGCAATGCAAATAAAATCATGAACCGTTTATTATTTGATGGTTTTGATAATTTTGGATTGCAAATTTCTGAGATTATCGGAGGAAGTCTTCGTAATGCCATCCCGCGTGAGAGTACGGCGAAGGTAATCATTGCAGCGGTTTATGATGAAGCTTTTGTTTTCGATATGCAACAAATTGTAAACGAAATCAAGGCGGAATTTCAAACTACCGAACCTAATCTTGAAGTGGTTTTCGAAAAATTAGATACTGTTCCTGCAACTGTGATGCCATCAATAGCGCAATTTTATTTTGTTCGTTCGATGTACACGGCACACAACGGTGTTTATAGAATGAGTGCCGATTTTGATAATCTAGTTGAAACTTCCAATAATATTGCCAAAGTAGTGGTAGGAGAAGGGAAACTTTCGGTACAATGTTTGACACGTTCTTCTGTAGAATCGTCCAAATTTGATATGGCTAATGCATTGCGATCTGCATTTGAGTTAATGGGTTGCGAAGTGGAGTTCTCAGGTTCTTATCCAGGTTGGTCACCAAATCCTAAATCGGAAATATTAGATGTTTTAGTTTCTATTTACGAAAAACAAAATGGAGCAAAACCAAATGTAGCAGCTTGTCACGCTGGGTTAGAATGCGGAATTTTAGGGACGAACTATCCAGAAATGGATATGATTTCTTTTGGACCAACCATTCATGGAGCGCATTCCCCTGACGAAAGAGCAAGTATTTCTTCTTCTCAAAAATTCTGGAAATTTGTATTGGAAATTTTATCAAATATTCCTGTGAAATAGTGTTCAGTATTCAGTAAAAAAATAGTGTTCAGTATCAAACGAAACTGAACACTATTATCTGAATACTGATTTTTAGTCTCTTTTTGGACTATTTTTCTTTTCTCTCTTCTCTTCTTTTTTCTCCTTAGCAGTCTTAAGAGGTTCTTTTTTGGCGGTTTTCTTCGCGTCTTGACTTTTTGCCATGATATATATGTTTTTAGGGGTTTGTTTTATTGTTTAATTGTAGTAAATGTAAAGTTTTTTTTTGGTTTTTCAAAAATTTGTTGACTTACAATTATTGTAGTTTATATATTTCTACCGTATCTTTTTCCAGTTTTTGTTCAAGCAAAAGCATTAACTTTCTTTTTGAATCCAAATTCAATTGGGTTTTGCTTTTGTGCAAAAGAACAGCAAAAGCTTTGTCTTTACTTGTATAGTTGGTAATAGAAATGGAATTGTAAAGGGTGTAGGATTTTTAAATTGGAGTGGTTAGTTTGTCTGGTTTCAAAAAAGCACCATCGATAATTAATAATGTGACTTTATTTGCGGTTATAGAACGATGTGAACTCAAATCATCCGAAACAATATAGGTCATTCCTTGAGTAAGTTTAAAAGTGTCACCGTTTTCAAGTTCGCTTATAAACTCTCCCTCTAAGCATTGTACAACATGCCCTTTTTGGCACCAATGATCGGCCAAATAATTATCGGAATAAACGACTTTACGGATTCGAAGGCCATCTAATAGAACCATTTGCCAATAGGCCATTCCCGTTGTTCCTTTGTGTTCAGTAGTTCCTATTTGATCCCAATCGATGGTTTGAAAAGGTATGGTATACATCTAATCTGTTTTTTATTGAAAGTAAATTTAAGGAATTAATTTAATAAAGTTTGGGTGCTGTTTTGACTAAAAAAAATCCCCTACTAGTTTCCTGATTGGGGATTGAATTGTAACATCTTTTTATTTGTAATCTAAATTTACGCTGTAAAAGCTATTCTAAATATTGCGATTAATTTATAGTCACTATTTTATAATACACATTTTCATCAGTAGATTCTTGGCTCCAAGCTACCAAAAGTTGTTTTTTATTAATTGCTTCTATGATTGGGAAAGTAGCATTTTTGTTTTTTGGTGAAATGTGTTTTGTTGATGTAATTTCCCCATTACTTTTTCTATGCTGCAGTCCAATTTGCATGAATGAATCAGCCCCATTTGTGACAGATTCATCCCAAACAATCAGTATTTCTTTGTTGTTTAGTGAAGTGATTTGCGGGTGTTTTGCCGTTGGTTTATCGCTAACAATCGCTCTTTTGGAAAAAGCTCTACCATAATCGGCAGAATTTGCGTAAAAAACTCCTGTTCCTCCACCAGAAGTGTACCAAGCAAAATGTAATCCAATTTCATTTTCGGTCATAGTTGGCCCGGTATGTGGGCAACCATTTATTTTCCAATTGTCAGGACTTATTCTTTTTGACTCGGAAAAACTTTTTCCATTATCACTCGAATAAGTCAATACCATATCACGAATTTCATCGTTGATGATATCTCTGAAGGCTGCATTGATTGTCCCTTTTTTGGTGACAAACAAATCGGTGCGACAACATTGACAGGTAGTTTCTGCAATAGGTTTTTCGTTTTGAAAACCAGAAGTCCCCACCGTTGCGGCATAATATAGCGTAGAGCCTTCTTTTTCGGTTTTTGTTCGGCTGTCTAGCCAAATAATAGCGACTTCTCCATTTGGAAGCAAATCAATGTCAAAATAACGCTGGTCGATGCTACTGCCATTTTTTACTAAAGGAGTAGCATTTGTCCATGTTTTACCGTTATCGAACGATTGGGAATAATTAACTAACCCCGCATATTTTTTCTTTTCGCTTGCATTATCCACACCCCAAACGGCAATGATTTCCTTGTTGGGTTTGAATATTATTTTTGGCGCATTTTCACCATGCAATTCAACCCCTTTGCTGGATTGAATTATTACGGGGTTTTGAAACTTTTTCTTGTTATAATCAAAAATGGAGTAACAAAGAACTGTTTGGTTTTCTTTGGTTTCTTTGGCAAAACTCATAACAGGTACTCCTTTAGAATTTTTCGTAAAAAAAGGACAACTAGTTACTATACCGCTTTCTTTGGATATTGGTATAGGAGATGAATTTTGTGTTTGTGCTATTCCAATTTTTGATAAAAAAAGGAACAAAAACAGTATGGAAAAATGGTTGATTTTCATTAGTTTATTTTTTTAAAGATAAATTATATTGCAATCCAATCATAAATGTTCTCGGCGCGGCTGCTGTATAAGTTGGTTGGGAAGCCGTTGTGTTTCCTCTGGACACATTATAGGCATATAGCTTGTTAGTAAGATTAGTCACGTTTCCGTAAATTTCAAGGCTCTTCCATTGATAACCAACCCTGAAATTAAAAATATCATATCCAGCATATTTCACGGTATTGATTTGATCTTGGTAATAATTTCCAACAGATTGCCATTCCAGCGAAGTTCTGAATTTTGGTAACCAATTTGGGTAATAACCAATTTCAGAATTTCCGGACCATCTTGGAGCTGCCGGCATTTCTTTTCCGTCCAAATTTTGTAAAATATCTGCTGAATTATCCGAAACTTTAAAATCTATGAAAGTATGTTCAGCAACTGTACCTCCAAATCGTATGTTCAATTGGTTGGACAGCAGTTTGTAATTTCCACCAAATTCAACTCCTTTATGTCTAGTTTCTCCAACAGAGCGATAGTCGGTTGTGTTGTCTGGCAAACGAACGCTTAATAATTCGTTTTTGCCTTCCATATAATAAACGGCATAATCAAAGTTTAATTTTCCTTCCAATATTGATAACCAACCTCCAATTTCATAATTGTCGAATGTTGCCGGTTCAAGATTGTAGTAGAACTCGGCTTGCTTTCCAGTTGTTCCGCCAGTTCCCGGTTTGGCTCTAAAAATAGATGTGATTCCGGGAGGAGCAAATCCTTGGGAATAATTTCCGTAAACTCCGGTATATTGAGTAGGGTTGTAGTTGGCACCGGCTTTAAAAGTGGGCTTGTCGTATATTTTTGTTCCAGTAGAATTGTCTAAAGCATTGTTATATTCTACTTTCAAATTATCATAGCGTGCTCCAGCGGTTACAACCAATTTTTCAATGGGATTGAAACTCAATTGAGCATAGCCAGCAGTGTTGAAAATATCAGCAGTATAGTTGGCTAATTTTATATCAGGTCGCTCGGCAAGGATTTCATAATAATCGACCGTTTGTTTTCCAGGAATTCCCGGATTTAAATTTGCTTTCAGTTCAAGCAAATAGGACCAATAGGTAACAGGAGAATAATCATAGAGTGCACCACCGACAATTTTAGTGTTTAAAAAATCAAATTTTTGGGAGTGCTGTCCGATGGCACCATAGCTTTTGAAATTATTGGAGTTAACTTCTCCTTTTGCAGTAGTTGGTTGAACCACTGGATTCCATTTAATTCCATAGGATGGATTTTGTCCCAATTTATTGTCTCGATGATAAACGGTAATGTAACTGCTGGCGTTATCATTCCAGTCGTGTTCTAAGGTCAATCGTGTTCTCAAAGCATCTGATTTACGATAGGTAAAATCGGTGGTACTTTTGTACGTTCTATTGTAAAAAGCAGCTTCATTAACACTTCCACTCATATCCGAATTGTATTTGCCCCACATCGTATTACTGATTAATCGGGTTTTATCGTTTATGTTGTAGTCAATTCTAATGTTAAGATTATCTTTTTTATAATCGGAATAGGTCATCCAGCCGTTTTCTTGCAAACTGGAAATTCCTGCGATATGAAAACCGACTTTGCCCACAGTCGCTCCACCAGCGGCTTGGATTCGTTTATAACCCCATTGATCTGCCTGGATACCAAACTTGAATTCGGGATTAACTGGCGGATGAATGGAAATTAAATTGATAGTTCCTCCAACGGCTTCAGGACCATATAAGGATGATACCGGACCTTTTACAACCTCTATGTTTTGAAGGTTGAATTGATTTATTTCCAGTAAGGCATTGTGGTTGAAAATTCCCATTGGTCGAATGGGTAAACCGTCTTCCAGATACAAATAATAAGCATTGGTAGTCATCGGTTGACGGATGGACATCATATGCTGTTCGTTACCTAGATTCACCATCAATACTCCAGGTGCTTTATTGATGATTTCATAAGCACTGGTGGCTTTGGTTTCGTTAATGGTTTTTGCAGTTATTTTGCTAATAGCTACCGGAGTTGCTTTCCTTTGGGTAGCGGTACGGCTGGCGGTTATAAAAACAGTTTCAAGTTCTTCTGTTTTTATAGTATCTTTTGTCTTTTGATCTTGCGCACAGGCAATTTGTCCAATGACCAAAAGGACAAGGAATATCTTTTTCATTTTTGGTTGTATAAATTATAATGTATAGTCCTTTTTTTCATTGGCTTTAAGCCACGAAAAAAAGTGTTTCAAGTGAGTTGAAACGGAAACGAACTAAAAAAATAATTATACGAGTGGGGGATGAAAAATAGAAAAAGCAATCGATTTGGGTTTCTCACAATATGTTGAAATCCTAATTTTTGTTTTTTCAATAATAGTATTTGAAGATAAGTTATACGTTAAAAGAGTTTGTGTATATACCAATTCTTGTTTCTCTCTTAAATTAGAGGATTCTTGTTTCTCTTTTTCGGCTTCTTTTTTTAGTTGTTTGGACAAATAACAGTTACCGTTACATTTGTTGTTTTTCATTTCTTTTTGAATGCACAACGTTTTTGCAATTTCATCCTGATTGGCTTTAAAGTTCAGATAAATGACAACGTTGCTAAACGAAGGGAGTAGCAAAAGAATTGAAAATGTTATGTAATATAATAGTTTCAGGAGGCTGTTATTTATTATAGTGCAAATATACACCAAGTTTTAAAAACTAATTATGATAATTATCATTTAACAAAAAATCCCCAACTACTTTCGTAATTGGGGATTCAAATCAAATCTGTTTTTTATTAAGAAACCAAAACCCAAGCTCCGCTGGCGATCAAACTTTCGGCTTTCTTGAATTTCATTTCTTGCGTTTGTCCATTGGCTACATTTTGAATTGTTACCGTATCGTTACGATTGATTTTCGGCATATCACGAACGATAGTTTCAGTAACTTGTCGTTGTTGGGTTTGTCCAGCTTCATGATTTCGTTCGGCTAATTCATCAGAATTTAAAATCTCGTCTTTGCTTAATTTATAATCTTCTTTTTGACGTACAATTTTAGCTTCGTCAATAACAGGAACATTTTGAGCTGGCAAATCCCCTTTAAACAAAAAGGATATTACTTCTTTATTGACATTGTCGAGCATAGAACGGAACAAATTGAATGCCTCTAATTTGTAAATAAGCAATGGATCTTTTTGCTCATGAACAGCCAATTGAACAGATTGTTTCAATTCGTCCATTTTACGTAAGTGTTTTTTCCAAGCTTCATCTACAATAGATAATGTAATGTTTTTTTCAAAATCGGCAACAAGTTGTGCTCCCTCAGTTTCGTAGGCTTTCTTCAAATCAGTCACTACATTAAACGATTTTAGTCCGTCAGTAAAAGGAACTACGATACGTTCAAACCGGTTGTTCTTGTCTTCGTATATATTTTTGATGATAGGGAAAGCTTCTCTAGCACTTCTTTCTGTTTTTTGAGTATAAAATTCAAGCGTTGCTTTGTAAAGTTTACCTGTAATTTCAATTTCTGTTAATTTAGAAAAATCCTCTTGTGATACTGGCGATGTAAAAGAAAAATAACGAATAATGTCAAATTCAAAATCTTTGAAATTATTTCTGGCTTTATTTATATCAACAATTAGTTCGCAAGTATCATAAAGCATATTCGCAATATCCAATTTCAAACGCTCTCCAAACAAGGCATGACGACGACGTTTGTATACCACTTCACGTTGTGCATTCATTACGTCATCATATTCCAATAAACGTTTACGAACACCAAAGTTGTTTTCCTCTACTTTTTTCTGAGCACGTTCGATAGATTTGGTCATCATAGAATGTTGAATCACTTCTCCTTCTTGCAATCCCATTCTGTCCATTACTTTGGCTACTCTTTCAGAACCAAATAAACGCATCAAGTTATCTTCAAGAGAAACATAAAACTGAGAACTTCCTGGATCCCCTTGACGTCCTGCACGACCACGTAACTGGCGGTCAACACGACGAGAGTCATGACGCTCTGTACCTACAATCGCCAAACCTCCAGCTGCTTTCACTTCGGGAGTTAATTTGATATCGGTTCCACGACCTGCCATATTGGTGGCAATGGTTACCACTCCTGGTTTTCCTGCTTCTTCAACAATTTGCGCTTCTTGTTTGTGCATTTTTGCATTCAATACATTGTGTGCAACACCACGCATTTTCAACATTCTACTCAACAATTCTGAAATCTCAACCGAAGTGGTACCAATAAGAACCGGTCTTCCTGCTTTTGATAATTCAGTTACATCCTCGATTACGGCATTAAACTTTTCACGAGTTGTTTTGTATATAAAATCTTCTTTGTCTATACGAGCCATCGGTCTGTTAGTAGGAATCTCTACCACATCCAGCTTGTAGATTTGCCATAACTCACCTGCTTCTGTTACAGCTGTTCCAGTCATACCACCCAATTTGTTGTACATTCTGAAATAGTTTTGCAAAGTAACGGTTGCAAAAGTTTGTGTAGCGGCTTCGATTTTTACGTTTTCTTTGGCTTCAATTGCTTGGTGTAAACCATCAGAATAACGACGACCGTCCATGATACGACCGGTTTGTTCATCGACAATCATGATTTTGTTGTCCATGATTACATATTCTACATCCTTTTCAAATAAAGCGTATGCTTTTAAAAGTTGTGTCAAAGTGTGAATACGTTCGCTTTTTACACCAAAATCTTGGAACAATCTTTCTTTTTCTTCCGCTTCTGCATCTTTGTCCAGTTTTTTCTTTTCGATAGCTGCAATTTCAGTTCCAATGTCCGGAAGTACAAAAAAGTCAGAGTCAGTATCTCCTGAAAGGAATTTTATTCCATTATCAGTTAATTCAACTTGGTTGTTTTTTTCTTCAATTACAAAATACAATGCTTCATCCACTTTTGGCATTTCGCGATTGTTATCTTGCATATAAGAGTTCTCGGTTTTTTGAAGCAGTTGTTTAATTCCTTCTTCACTCAAAAACTTGATCAATGCTTTGTTTTTAGGCAAACTTCTGTAGGCTCTCAATAATAAGAAACCACCTTCTTTGGTATTTCCTTCTTTGATTAATCTTTTTGCTTCAGATAGAAAACCATTTGCCAATTGACGTTGTAATGCTACTAAGTTTTCGATTTTTGGTTTCAACTCATTAAATTCATGACGATCTCCTTGTGGAACTGGACCAGAAATGATAAGAGGAGTACGGGCATCATCAATTAAAACCGAATCGACCTCATCGACAATAGCATAATTGTGTTTTCTTTGAACCAAATCTTCTGGCGAATGCGCCATATTATCTCTCAGGTAATCAAAACCAAACTCGTTATTGGTACCGTAAGTAATATCAGAATCGTATGCTTTTTTTCTTCCTTCAGAATTAGGTTGGTGATTGTCGATACAATCAACAGTCAATCCATGAAATTCGAATAATGGTGCTTTCCAAGAGCTATCACGTTTTGCCAAATAGTCATTCACGGTTACCAAATGCACTCCGTTTCCGGTTAAAGCATTTAGATATAATGGTAAAGTGGCCACTAATGTTTTACCTTCCCCTGTTTGCATTTCAGCTACTTTTCCTTCATGCAATACCATTCCGCCAATTAATTGAACGTCATAGTGAATCATGTCCCAAGTAATTTGTTTCCCGGCTGCATTCCATGTGTTTGCCCAAATAGCATTATCACCATCAAGGGTAATATAGCTTTTTGTAGCCGAAAGTTCTCTGTCTTTTGCTGTAGCGGTAACGGTAATTTGAGTATTGTCTTTAAAACGTCTCGCAGTTTCTTTTACCACAGCAAAGGCTTCCGGAAGAATTTCCATCAATGTTTTTTCAGAGATATCGTAAGCTTCTTTTTCCAAAGCATCAATGGCGATATAAATATCTTCTCTTTTGTCGATATCTTCAATGCTTTCTACCTCAAGTTGCAGTGTAGCTATTTTGGCATCTTTTTCGGCACGGGCTTGTTTTATTTTTTCTTTAAAAAAAGCGGTTCGAGCTCTTAATTCATCATGTGATAAGGATTGCAAAGCGCTTTCGAAAGTTTTTATTTTATTTAAATAAGGTTGTAAAGCTTTGACATCTTTCTCAGATTTATTTCCAACAAAGACTTTAATAATACTGTTTATGAAACTCATGATCTATTTTTATTTCTATTTTATATAACTGTGTAAATTTAAACAAAAAAAAAGCCTCTTTTGAGACTTTTTCTTGGTTTACTTTTTAATATTCATCCTCGTTCCAAAGATAATCTTCGTCGGTAGGATAATCTGGCCAAATTTCTTCCATTGATTCGTATATCTCGCCTTCGTCCTCAATAGACTGAAGGTTTTCTACCACTTCTAATGGAGCTCCTGCTCTAATAGCGTAGTCAATAAGTTCGTCTTTGTTAGCAGGCCACGGTGCATCGCTTAAATATGATGCTAATTCTAATGTCCAATACATATTTGTCGATTTAGTTTTGTGCAAAAATAAATTTTTTACTGAAAAAGACAAGTAAAAAATCATTTATTTTTAAAAAAAGTTAAGAACGTTGTAATTATTGCTGATTTCTGATTTTTGATTAACGATTTTTGATTGTTTAATATTGATTTTTAAATCTTAAATCTAATATCGTTAATCTACAATCTAAAATCCTATTTCCTCGGTATCCATTTTACTTCCTCAGCGTTCAAATCATGAGACAACTTTCGTGCCAATACAAAAAGGTAGTCAGAAAGTCGGTTTAAGTACTTGATTGCGATTTCAGCAACGGGTTCATTATGGCTTAAATGTACCGCCAAACGCTCTGCGCGGCGACAAATACAGCGAGCAATATGACAATGTGACACAGTAGGATGGCCACCTGGCAAAACAAAGTGAGTCATTGGCGGAAGTGCCTCTTCCATGGTGTCAATTTCATTTTCTAGTAATTCAATATCGCGCTCGACGATTCCTAGTTTTTTCAAACGAAGTTGACCGTTTTTCATGACTTCTTTCTCTGGAGGAGTGGCAAGTAGGGCTCCAACGGTAAACAAACGATCTTGAATTTCAATCAGGATTTCTTTGTAATGTGGATTCATTTCTTGATCGCGAATCAATCCAATATAAGAATTCAATTCGTCAACGGTTCCGTAACTTTCTATCCGAATATGGTCTTTCGGGACACGTGTTCCTCCAAAAAGCGCCGTTGTACCTTTGTCTCCAGTTTTTGTATATACTTTCATTTTTATTTTAGATTTCAGATTTACAGCTCATTTGAAAAACAAAATTACTTTATTAATTCGATTATTGAAGCGACAAAGCGTTCTAGAGCGCCTTCGCTAATGTCGAAATATAAATCGGGCTCGATGCATTCTATTTCCATCAAATGCAATTCGGTATCAATTACAATTCCATCAACCCGAGCATATAATAATTTGTCCTGAAAAGTATTCACTACTTTGTGGGCTTTGTCTATTAATTCTGGGGTTGGTTGTATCAAAGTGTATCTTCCTCCAAATTGGGACTGCACTCTAAAATCACCCTCAATTGGTTTTTTGTTGACGGCATGAGAGAATTTTTTATTGAAAAAGATAAAAGAGCTTTCACCTAAGTTTTGAATTTCGGGCATGAATTCTTGTAAAAGAAACTCTTTTTCTGAAGCTATAGTTGCGTAATTTTTGTTTATTTCTTGAATATCTGTAACATCAAAAACTTCAGTGAGGTATGAACCGGCAGAGAAAGCGGGCTTGATAACGGCTTTTTTCCAATGCAACGGAATAATTTCGGCAAGATTAAGATGGTTGGTTTTGTCAATAAAAATAGTGGGAAGTATTGAAATTCCTTTCTTTTCTATTTCGCGTAAATAAAACTTGTGTTTGTTTTGCTTGATTACTTCAATTGGATTTAAGGTTTTAATTCCCAATCGTTCTATTTGGTCAAGCCAAAGATTAAACTCGGTTTCTTTCTCAAAATAATCCCAAGTATTGCGAAAAATCAGGTAATCAAAATCACTCCAATTGATGGTTTTGTCATTCCAAATCACTGCTTTTGCCATGAGGTTGTGTTTGGCTAGTTCTGGAATTAATTGTTGATCTGAGATTGTTAAATCCGGAAGTTTTTCACAGGTAAGTAAACCGATTGTTATTTTTTGCATTTAAGGTGCTAAATTTAGTATTGTGTTGATGAGTCTAAAAACTACTTCCGAAAGCTTTCGGGACTAAAATTTAAAAACTGATAACTGAATTTCAATTAGTGAATACTGTCACCTGCCATCTGAAGGCTATCTGAAGGCTTTCTGTTTGGAGTGTCACTCTCTATAAGTCCGTCTCTCAAACGGATTACTCTATGAGCATAAGCAGCAATTTCTTCCTCGTGAGTTACTAAAATTACGGTGTTTCCATTGGCATGAATGTCTCCAAAAAGTTTCATGATTTCCAATGATGTTTTACTGTCCAGATTTCCTGTAGGTTCATCGGCAAGAATAATCGAGGGTCTGTTGACCAATGCTCTGGCAATAGCCACACGCTGGCGTTGTCCTCCGGAGAGTTGGTTGGGCTGATGATCCATCCGGTCTCCAAGATTGACTTGATTTAACACTTCGGTAGCGCGAATATTTCGCTCCGATTTGGAATAACCGGCATAAATCATTGGTAATGCTACGTTATCTAGTGCTGTTGTTCTGGGTAGTAGGTTGAATGTTTGGAAAACAAAGCCAATTTCTTTATTTCTAATTTCGGCCAGTTCGTCATCTTTCATGTGACTGACATCTTTTCCGTTCAAAATATAAGTACCAGATGTTGGTGTGTCCAAACAGCCCAATAAATTCATTAATGTAGATTTTCCGGAGCCGGAAGGTCCCATTAAGGCTACATATTCCCCTTTTTTAATTTCTAAATCAATTCCTTTGAGTACATATACGATTTCGTTTCCTAATACAAAATCTCGTTTGATATTGGTAATTTTTATAAGTGAGTTAGCCATTGAAATTTCGGATTGAAGATTGTTGTTTTTCGATTTTTAAAAGTACAAAAGACTTTTAAGTAATCATAAGTAGGGTAAGGAACATTTTTGTTACAATTTTAAACCCGAATCACAAAATGTTCTTTTGGTTGTTCGTATCTAAAGAAAACCAATCCCCATTGAAAAGTGTCAATGCTAACAGTCACTTTTGGGTGGTTTTTTATGATCTCCCAAGCTCCCTCCATTGCTACAGACCAGTGAATATCATCAAATATCCACAGTGTTTCATTGGAAATCGTAGGCAATAATAATTCGAAATAATCCAAAGTCGCTTTTTTAGAATGGTTGCCGTCGAAGTAGATCAGCTGGTAGTTTTCAGTTTTTAGTTGGCAGTTTTGTAAATAACTATTAAATTCTGTTACAACTGAATTTGTATTGGTTAAACCAAATTTTATGAATTGGTTTTTAGCGATTTTAGCGGTTTCTGGACAACCTTCCAAAGTTACAATCGAAGCTTTAGGATTTCCTAGCGACAGGGCAGAAGTGGCCAATCCCAATGACGTGCCGATTTCTAATATAGTTTCAGGCTGAAAATAATTGACAATGCGATACAATAATTCCGCCCGTTTTGATGAAATCCCTGCTGTTTTGGCAATTTGAGCAATTTGCCTTGTATTGGATTTAAAAACTCTGGAACCCGTGCCAAAATCAGTGACTTCAATGGTGTTTTTATTTTGTAAAATTTCATTTCTGTACTCTTTTAAAATAGAATATTCCAGTTTTGGCTTTTTGTCATAAAAGCATTTTGTAATCAAGGTGAAGACAAACGGAGAATGTACGGCATGCTCGTTTTTGGAGTGCCAAAGAAATTTTAAATATGATTTTATTTGAAATAGCATAAAGGATCAAACAAGGTTTTATAAAGTGAGTGCGAAGATACTAAAAAGTTAAATAGTGAGAAATGAATAGTAAGAAATGAATAGTGAGAAGTGAATAGAAAATTAGGAGAATTCAAGGATGACACTTCTCACTTTAAAGAGTATATTTGCGCCCTTGGAATTTATACTAAGAATAATATCCGTTTTTTTATGATGATGAAGGAAGAAGTAGAAGATAATGTTGCAATAACATCGGAAGAAATAAACCGATGTATTGCTGTTTTGGAACAATTGAATGCAGATACAGACCAAATATTTGATATCCCAAAAGAACAAAGAATAGCTTTAATCAAAGAGGCCGGTAAGTTCTCTAGACCAGATCGTGAGGAATTTTCACGAAGAAAAAAGGACGGAAAAGCTGTAGCCAAAAGAAAACAGGAAAAGAAAGACAGAACCGCCCGCAAAGAAACCGGAATTCGTTCTGCTCGCGAAGCAAGTGTTTTTGTAGCACCCAAACTTTTGGCACTAAACGATCTTGCCAGTAAAGAACAATCAGAACTCGAGACGCCTAGAAAGTGTTATGTGTGCAAAACGGAGTTTACCAAAATGCACCATTTTTACGATTCAATGTGTCCGGATTGCGGCGATTTTAATTACGCCAAACGTTTTCAAACCGCAGATGTAAAAGGACAAATTGCAGTGATTACAGGATCTCGCTTAAAAATTGGGTACCACATTACTTTAATGCTGTTGCGAGGCGGAGCAACGGTTGTTGCAACCACTCGTTTTCCGGTGGATTCGGCTTTGCGATTTGCTAAAGAAGACGACTTTATGGAGTGGGGACATCGTTTGAAAATTCATGGTTTGGATTTGAGACATATTCCGAGTGTGGAGATTTTTTGCAATTTTATTGAGCAAAAATATGGTCGATTGGATATCCTGATCAATAATGCTGCACAAACCGTGAGACGTCCTGCTGGTTTTTATACCCATTTAATGGAAAACGAAGAGCGTTCAATAGCGACTTTACCAAAACCCGCACAGGATTTATTACTGGATCACACCAATTGCTTGGATGAATTAAAAGTACTAACATCTGGAGTATCATCCAATCAAAATATGCCGGTAACTTGGCACGGACCTGAACCTGGAATTGGATTAAGGGCTTCCGCCAAATTATCGCAAATTCCATATTCGTTTGATAATGCATTGGTCGCACAAGAAGTTTTTCCGGAAGGGGAACTCGATGCCGACTTGCAACAAGTAGATTTACGAAAAGTAAACAGCTGGCGTTTGAAGTTGGGACAAATCGAAACCACTGAAATGATTGAAGTGCAACTCGTGAATTCGGTTGCGCCTTTTGTGTTGTGTAACCGTCTTTCGGAAGTGATGAAGAAAGATAATACTGGAAAAAAGCACATCATTAATGTTTCGGCTATGGAAGGGAAATTCTACCGCGATTTTAAAGAAGACCGCCACCCACATACTAATATGGCCAAAGCTGCCTTGAATATGCTGACACACACTGCCGCAGGAACACTTGCAAAAGACGGGATTTTTATGAATGCTGTAGATACCGGCTGGGTAACTGACGAAGATCCAGCAGAACTGGCCAAACGAAAACAAGAAGAACAGGATTTTCAACCGCCACTGGATATTGTGGATGGTGCTGCACGAGTTATGGATCCTTTGTTTGATGGCATTAACTCAGGAAAACACTGGTGCGGAAAATTCTTGAAAGATTATAATCCGATTGCTTGGTAGATAGTTATTACACAGAGATACGCGAAGAAGACACAAAGATTCGCTAAGATTTTTTAAGCAATCATAGTTGAAATAGAAATTTAGCGAAACTCTTTTTATTTTGTGAATCTTAGTGTAATAATGTATAAGTGATCTCTTGATTTTTCTCATTTTTTTGATTGACTAATCATTTGAGAAAAAATAAAACCACAACGAAATCAAATTTTGTTGTGGTTTTTTTATTGCTTTACACTTCCGTCCTAAAATATTTCTACGCTATAGAAACGTTAGTATCCGAGCGATTGAGGACGCATACGAAGCCGAGTGATCTCGCTGAGCTGGGTTTCGGGGGCGTAATAGTCTAAGGGGTTAGTTTTTTTACTTCTCTCTCAATAACGGGTTCCATATCTGCAAAGGTTTCTTTTTTGATTTTCCTGAATTTTTTGATAAAAGATGCAATTTCATTTTCTAATTCCTCGTGCTCGCTTCTAAATTTATGGGAATCATATTTAAAAGGATCGTCAATTAGTTCGGCTAAATGGGTCAAATGTTTGGACGTTTTCTCAAGCAGTCTGTCACAGTTTATGCCACTTTCAGACAAGCCAGATGATAGATTTCTCATTTCGTCCAGATTTTCTGTATTGATTAGCCAAATGAAATATTTGTCGATAAGATGGTACAAAAATTGCAAATCATCTTTATAGAACTGCAAATCTGACTGCCAATGTTCTGTCAGGGTATATAACTCCCCGTATTCAGCAGTCCAAGTAAAATTGCCTTTTGGTCTTAAACTTAAATTTTCCATAATATCTAAGTATAGAATGAATAGTAAAAAATTTTCTTAAGATTAATTAACTGGCTCAATACCAGAATAAATAACAATTATTTTCCTCTCCTAAACTGGAATAGAATATGCAAGAATCAATAGTAAATTTAAGAATTTTATTTGAAAGAAACCTTTTTAGTTATTGTTTTCTTTACTACAATATGGACTGGTTATTTATATGAACAAAAAAACACAACGGAAGTAATTTCTGTTGTGTTTTTTGTTTTTTATTGTTGCATTAATTTTGACTATGTCAGATTGGGTTTCTTGCAATGGTAGTAGAACGGTTTTGATGTTTAACTTATTTTAAGTTGAACAAAGGCCCTTAATTTACGGAAATTAATTTTACGTCAAAAACAAGTACTGAACCCCCAGGGATACCACTATAATCATCATTTCCATACGCTAAATGAGCAGGTACCAAAAGAATACCGCTGCCTCCGGTTTTAAAATGAGGAATGCCTTCTGTCCAGCCTTTTATCACCCGATTCAAACCAAAAGAAATTCCTGCCGAATTACTTTGATCAAATGTAGTTCCATTAGTAAAATAACCTTTATAAGATACAGTTACGTTAGATGTCGCAGTAGGTTGCGCTCCAGTTCCCGGATCGTTAATCACATAATACAGACCAGAATCACTTTTTTGTGCAGTTAAATTGTTTTTGGCGATGTAATCGGTAATTTCTTTATCGTTTTTGGCAACGTAATCAACTGTCGCTTCTTTGTCTTTGGAACAAGAAATAAAAAGAGTCAAGGCCACTAGGGCAGATAAGAGGTGTTTCATAGAAATGGGTTATTTTTTAAAACCGCAAAGATAGTAAAATTGGATATGGTTTTTGTTAAAAGCATAAATCTTGGTTTTCAGTTTGGCAAGCCAATAGTTTGGTTTGAAAAGTCATTTGTTGGATAAAACAAAACCACAACAGAATTGGATTTTGTTGTGGTTTTCATTTTTGTAATACAACAATGCAAGCTCACTTTAAAGAGCTTTTACGTGGCTATGCTTTTTACTAATATGTTTGTATTAAAACTTCTGTAGGTATATTTAGACTTGTGTGTATTTGTCTAATCATTTCTAAAGAAAGTTTTCTTTTTCGGTTTAAAATTTCACTTGCTCGACTTTTAAAACCTATGATTTTGGCCAAATCATTTTGGTTATATCCCATTTGTTCCATTCTGAATTTTATCGCCTCAATAGGATCGGGTAAATCGATTGGAAAATGTTCATTTTCATATTGGTCAATCAGCATTCCCAAAAGTTCTAATTCATCACCTTCTTCTGTTCCTTTTTTGGCATCAAAGATTATTTCAAGTCTTTCTAGTGCTTGATTATAATCGTTTTCCGTTTTGATAAGATTTATGTTCATAATCTAAATAGTGCTTGCGTTAATTTTGTCATATTTCCCATGAGTTCCTATGAATCTAATCCAGACCATTTCGTATTCGTAATTAATTTTTACAATCAATCTGTAATTGTTTCCTTTGATATTAAAAACCACTCGATTTTCAGTGAGAATACTTGCGTTTGGATAAGCTATTTTTATGTCATTTGGATTTTTCCACTCCGCTTTTTGTGCTTCACGAAACCAAGATTTTAGTTGTTGCTCACAATCAGAATGATTCTCCCAAAAATCTCTCAGTATTTTCTTTGCAATTACTCTCAAATCTTTTTTTTACAAATATAATGACTATTTACCAATTTGGGAACAGTTGTGTTCTTAAATTTTAATTGTTGATTTTTTCCTAGCTTTAAACAAAAACAAAAAACCACAACAAAATTAAATTCTGTTGTGGTTTTTAAATTCTCTGTTTAACTCTGTAAACTGAATACTGCAAACTAGTTCTTACCCCTCCATCTTCGCACTCAGCTCAAACCATCTTTCTTCTCTGTCTTCCATTTTCTTGATAATGTTTTCCAGTTCTTTGGCTTTCTTTTCGATATCGGCATCGACTACTTTTTCCTCAGAAAACAATTGCTCAATTTTAGTTTTATCGATTTCCAAGTCCTTGATTTCTCTCTCAATTTTCTGAAATTCCTTTTGCTCGTTGAAAGTCAAATTTCCAGTTGGATTGTTTTGCTTCCATTCTTTTTTCTCGGTTTTATTGTCTTCTTTCTGGGCGACATCGGCACTGTCTTCGTAGGCTCTAAAATCAGAATAGTTTCCAGGAAAGTTTTCAATCTCGCCTTGACCTCTAAAAACAAATAAATTATCAACAATTTTATCCATAAAGTATCTGTCGTGCGACACCACAAGCAAACAACCTGGGTAATCCATCAAGAAACTTTCCAATACATTTAAGGTTACAATATCCAAATCATTGGTTGGCTCATCGAGAATCAAGAAGTTTGGATTCTGAATCAAAACCGTACACAAATACAAACGTTTCAACTCACCACCGCTCAGTTTTTCTACATAATCGTATTGCTTTTTCGAATCAAAAAGAAAACGCTCCAACAATTGCGAAGCCGAAATAATTTTCCCCTTCGTCAACGGAATGTATTCTCCGTATTCTTTGATAACATCAATTACACGCTGACCCGGTTTTGGGTTAATTCCGCTTTGGGTGTAATAACCAATTTTTATCGTGTCGCCCACAACCACTTTTCCACCATCCAGCGGTATAGTTCCCGTCAATAAATTTAGGAAAGTAGATTTTCCGGTACCATTTTTCCCAATGATTCCAATGCGTTCTCCACGTTGAAAATCAAAACTGAAATTATCCAAAATCACGTGATCCTTGAATTTTTTGGAGATTTTGTGAAGCTCAATAATCTTGCTTCCCATGCGTTCCATATTGATCTCGAGCTCAACCACGTTTTCACGACGGCGACTTTGAGCTTTCTCCTTTATATCATAAAAATCATCCTGACGCGATTTACTTTTACAAGTTCTCGCTTTCGGCTGACGACGCATCCATTCCAATTCTTTTACAAACAAGTTTTGGGCTTTGTCAACACTCGAATTTTCGGAGGCGATACGTTCTTCTTTTTTCTCCAAATAATAGGAATAGTTTCCTTTGTATTGGTATATTTTTCCGTTGTCTAGTTCAATGATTTCGTTACAAACGCGCTCCAAGAAGAAACGGTCGTGTGTTACCATAAACAACGTAATGTTTTCTTTGGCAAAATAACTTTCCAACCATTCAATCATCTCTAAGTCCAAGTGATTCGTAGGTTCATCCAGAATCAACAAGTCCGGGCGGTTAATCAAAATGATGGCAAGAGACAAACGTTTTTTCTGTCCACCCGAAAGGTTTTTAACTTTCAATTTAAAGTCCTCCAACTTCAATTTGAACAAAATTTGCTTGTATTGTGTCTCAAAATCCCAAGCATTGTGTTGGTCCATTCCGTCAAAAGCTTTTTGGTAAGCCTCTTCATCTTCCGGATTTTCCAATGCTTTTTCGTAGGCTTCAATCACCTTCAAACTCTCATTATCCGAAGCGAAAATGCTTTCCTCAATCGTCAACTCGTCTTGCAGTTTATTATCCTGTGACAGGAAAGCCATCTTGATGCTCTTTCTAAGCACGACTTGTCCAGTATCGGGTTCATCAAAACCATTGATGATGTTCATTATAGTGGTTTTACCGGAACCGTTTTTGGCGATAAAAGCAATTTTTTGGTCTTTGTTGATCCCAAACGAAATGTCTTTGAAAAGCGTACGTTCTCCAAAAGATTTTGATATATTTTCTACTGATAAGTAATTCATGTGTGTAGGTTGCTGAAAAAAACAGCGGTATAAAGTATTTGTAATGATAAAAATCGCTAATTATAGTCTCTACTGAAAAATAGAGATAAATTATTAATTTTTTGCAAAGGTAGTTTAATTAAAACAAACAAAAAAAGATAACAATATGCTATTGTCGAATGATTTATTCAATAGTATCAGCTAGACGTATTGCAAAAAAATACGATGTCTATAAATTTAGATTTTAAACGATTTTTCAAGTAGATTGACTGAAAAATTTTATAGTTGTATTATGTTAATATAACTTTAAAAGAAAATCTTTAGTGTAATTATCTTTATCTAAAATTTCCTCGATTCCTACTCATTCCTGTGAGTTTGAATCGCGAAGCGGTGGAAGGAAATATACAATAGATCCTTGCCATTTCCACAGACATAATTGATTAAAAAAGACAATTGCAATATTCTCTTATCAAATAGAAATTAATGATTTAATCGAACAAGAATGATCTCAAACACAAGAATTGCGGCTATTGGTTTAGGGTATGTAGGTTTACCGTTGGCAAGATTATTTGCAACAAAATATCCAGTTGTTGGATTTGACATCAATCAAAGCCGGATAGATGGATTGCGTGCCGGAACGGATAGTACTCTGGAAGTTTCGGATGAGGTATTGCAAGCGGTGCTTTTAGATAAAAATCCATGTTGCAATGGTGCCGATTCCCAAATTCAAAAAAACGGATCAACGAATCATCAAATCAACGGTTTATACTGTTCTGCTACACTAAGCGATATTGCGGACTGCAACTATTATATCATTACCGTTCCCACTCCAGTTGATAAAAATAACCGTCCGGATTTAACACCCTTATATAAGTCAAGTGAAATGGTTGGCAAAGTATTGAAAAAAGGAGATGTAGTAATTTATGAATCGACTGTTTATCCCGGGGTAACCGAAGAGGAATGTGTACCGGTTTTGGAAAAAATATCAGGATTAAAATTCAATGAGGACTTTTTCGCAGGCTATTCTCCTGAAAGAATTAATCCGGGAGACAAAGAACATACCGTAGAGAAAATAATGAAAGTTACTTCGGGTTCCACTCCAGAAATTGGACAAAAAGTAAACGAGTTATATAAAAGCGTCATTAAAGCCGGAACACATTTGGCTCCTTCAATAAAAGTAGCCGAAGCTGCCAAAGTGATTGAGAATTCGCAGCGCGATATTAACATTGCCTTTGTAAATGAATTGGCAAAAATATTCAATTTAATGAATATCGATACGCATGCCGTTTTGGAAGCGGCTGGAACAAAATGGAATTTCCTGCCGTTCAAACCAGGATTAGTTGGTGGGCATTGCATTGGTGTTGATCCTTATTATTTAGCACAACGGGCTCAAGAATTTGGCTATCATCCAGAAATTATTTTAGCAGGACGCCGTTTGAACGATAGCATGGGTGAGTATGTGGCTTCCCAAGTGGTGAAGCTGATGATTAAGAAAGGACTCACTGTGAATGGTGCCAGTTTATTGATGTTGGGTATTACATTCAAGGAGAATTGTCCTGATGTTAGAAATACGAAGATAGTTGATGTGATTGCAGCTTTAACGGATTACGGAATTTCGGTCACTATTTATGATCCTTGGGCGAATCCTGCAGAAGTAAAACATGAATATGATTTAGAAATGACAACAGCTTTGCCAAATCAAAAATTTGATGCAATAGTTTTGGGAGTGGCGCATGAGGCATTTTTGAATTTAGATTTGTTTTCATTACAAAAAGAAAACTGTTTAGTGTATGATGTGAAAGGGGTTTTGGACCAAAATGTGGATGGAAAGTTGTAAGAAAAAACTTTGATAATCAAAATAAAAACAAGTTACAAAACAAGAATGCAAAAGTTATATTAGAGAATTTTATTTCGCTATTTGTAATCTAATACCAAGAAAAGTGTAATTAAAAAGTTTGAAAAAAAAACTGATGAATAAAGATGTAAAAACTTTATTGGAGAATTTTATTTCCTTATCTTCATTACAGATATTGGGAATAGTTTTGCCTTTAATTACTTTGCCTTATGTGATTAAAACACTAGGTTTTGATAATTATGGTTTGATTATTTTGGCATCTTCCTTAATTGCCTATTTTCAGGCTGTAACTGATTATAGTTTTAAAATAACAGCAACAAGGGACGTTGCCGTTTTTAGAGAAAGTCCTAAAAAACTTAATTTAATTTACAGCAAGGTGCTTATGATCAAAGCGATTTTTTTAACAATCTCTTTCTTTTTTTTAATCATCGTTATTTTATTATATCCCCCATTTTACAAAGAACGAACTGTGTTTTTTTTGACGATGCCAATGTTGTTAGGTTATGCATTATTTCCAGAATGGTTTTTTCAAGGAATCGAAAAAATGAAATACATCACAATATTGAATTCGTCCTTAAAGATTTTCTTTACTGTTTGTGTTTTTATATTTATCAAAAATGAATCAGATTATTGGATTTATCCCTTATTGCAAAGTGTTGGTTCTATTATTGTTGGGATTGTAGCACAATTCATATTAATAAAAAAATATAAATTAAAATTCATTTGGTTGCCCGTAAAAGCAATTAAGCGTTCACTTGTTTCCAATTTCCCAATTTTTGTAAATCAATCTTTACCAACGTTATACAACAATACTAGCTTTTTTTTATTGGGTATTTTAACAACTACTAGTTTACTTGGGGTTTACGATGCCATAAAAAAAGTTGTTGATTTAAGTGTTGCATTATTAAATATCGTGTCACGAGTCTTTTTTCCTTTTCTAAATCGAAAAAAAGATGCCTTTCCCAAGTACAAAACACTAATTTTTGCTCTAAGTATTGGATTGGCTTTTGGATGCGTAATTTCATATCCATTGGTTTTTTGGTATTTGAATATTACTTACGAAAATGCTTTATCTGTTTTGTGTGTTTTAGCAGTAGGAATTATAGGTCTTGGGATGTATGATATTTTTGGTATGAATTATTTTATTATCAAAAGAGAAGATAAAATAGTAATGCGAACGACTATAAATTCTTCAATACTTGGTTTTATTTTAGCATTCCCTTTAATTTATTTTTTCGGAATTATTGGAGCCGCTTTTAATCTTACTTTTTCACGTCTTTTAATGGGGGGACAACTATTTTATAAATGGAAAAAATATGAATTGGAGTGTAAAAACGAACCTCAGGAATTAGTAAAACAATATTAAATGAAAATAGCAATACATCATAGGGAAAATGTTTTTCTGACCGTTGGATTGAATATTGCCAACAAAATAAGATAAATTATAAATTAGTTAATTGTTATGATAGTAACATTATAAAGCAATAGAAGATTGTGATGCACTAATGTGGCATCATCATCATTTCAATTATAAAGATGTACTGTTTGCAAAACAATTATTATATTCAGTTGAATTATCTGGGAAAAAAGTTTTTCCAAATTTTAATACGTGTTGACATTTTGATGATAAACTAGGTCAGAAATATTTGTTTGAAGCTATGGGAGTACCTTTTGTTACAACTAATGTTTTTTTACTTGTTACAACTAATGTTTTTTTACGAAAAAACAGAAGCGATCGATTGGATTAAATCAACAACTTTTCCTAAAGTTTTTAAATTAAGAGGCGGAGCAGGGGCATTGAATGTTAATTTGGTCCGAACAGAAAAAGAAGCTATTTATTTTACCAACAAAGCCTTTAGTCGCGGCTTCTCTCAATTTGACAGATTTGGTTTTCTTAAGGATAAAATTAAGAAAGTAATAGCAGGCAATGAGCCCTTTTTTTGGGAAATGTTGAAAGGCATTGCTGCGTTGTTTGTTCCTATTGAATTTACAAAGATGCGTGACAGGGAAAAAGGATATGTTTATTTTCAGGACTTTATTCCTAATAACGCTTTCGATATTCGCGTAGTGGTTGTAGGGAATAAAGCATTTGCCAACAAAAGAATAAACAGGAAGAATGATTTTTGGGCATCAGGAAGCAGAAATTATCTATTCGAAAAAAAAGAAATTGACGAGAGATGTGTCCAGATTGCTTTTGAAGTAAATAGAAAGCTTAATTCACAAAGTACTTATTACGATTTTGTTTTTGATGAAGCGAGCAACCCTTTAATATTAGAGATAAGTTATTGTTCGGTTGTTCATAAATACGATAAATGTCCGGGTTATTGGGATGATAAACTTAATTTCTATGAAGGAAAATTTAATCCGCAATATTGGCACATTGAAAATTTAATTTCAACTATAAAAAAATAGTTATGATTGATAACAGAATTTCTCATGATTTACTTTTTCAAGTCTTTTAATGGGGGAGAACTGTTTTGTAAATGGAAAAAATATAAATCGACGTGCAAAAGCAAATCTGAGGAATTAATAAAAAAATATTAAATATGAAACTAGCAATACATCATAGAGAAAAAAGCTTTTCTAACCATTGGATAGATTATTGTAAAAAAGAAAACATTGATTATTTATTGGTGAATTCTTATTCTAATGATATACTGGAAGTTATAAGGGATAATAAGGTTACTCATTTTATGTGGCATTTTAGTCATGAATCGTCAGGGGATTTAATGTTATATCCTTATTTGTTTAATTCATTGGAATTGATGGGCATTAAAACATTTCCTAATTTCAATGCCAGATGGCATTTTGAAAACAAAGTTGCCCAAAAATATCTATTTGAAAGCATCAACGCTCCAATTCCTAAAAATTATGTTTTTTATGATGAAAATGAGGCAATTCGTTTTCTTGAAAAATATGATCTTCCAATTGTTGCAAAATTAAAAAGGGGTGCTGCTTCAATAAATGTAAAGTTAATTACCAACGTTGATGATGGAGTAAAATATATTAAAAAATTATTTTCAGAAGGAATACCATCAAGAGGAGGTGCCTTAGGAAATCTGGATTTTAAAATTAGAATGGCAAAAAGAATAAAAAATATTAGACAATTATTTATAAAAATTATTGGTTTTCTAAAGAAAAACAAAAAAGAAAGACTTCTAAGTCCTCCAGAAAAAGGATATGCTTATTTTCAGGAGTTTATGCCAAAAAATGATTATGATACAAGAATAGTAGTTGTTAATGATAAAGCTTTTGGTTTTAGAAGAATTAATAGAGAAAATGATTTTAGGGCATCAGGCAGCGGTAAATTTGATTTTAAAGAAATGGATTTAAAATTTGTATCGTTAGCATTTGAATTGCATAAGAAAATCGGTGCGCAATGTTTATCCTTTGATTTTGTTTACAATAAAAATAAAGAACCTGTGGTAATAGAAATAAGTTATGAATATGGTCTCCCTTTTAATTATAACTGTGAAGGTTTTTGGGATGAAAATTTAAATTTCTTCATTGAAAAATTTATCCCTCAATATTATATATTAGAAAATTTTATTAAAGAATAATTTTTTGATCTGATGATGTATCCTTTTCTATATGAATATTCGTTATTGGATTTTGCATTAGTATTATTATATTTAATTATAGTAATGGAAATGTCTAATCGTTTAGCTTCTATAAACAAAAAATATTTTTTGTTGTTTTTAGGAATTGGTATTTTTCATTTTATAATGACAATCGTCTATTGGTTCTATTCTGAAGTACTGAATGCCGATTCGATAGCGTATTATTATAAACCTAGTTATGTTTTTAATAATTGGGGAGATGCTTTTGGACAGGGAACCTATTTTATATATTTTCTAGTATATCCATTGGTGAAATATTTAGGGATTACTTATTTAGGCTGTTTTTTACTATTCTCCTTTGTAGGTTTAATAGCTTTCTATAAGTTATTTAAAGTTTACAGTCACTTATTAAATAATGAATGGAATAAATGGCTCTACTTATTGTTTCTCCCGAATATGCATTTTTGGTCTGTAGCAATTGGCAAGGATGTGTTGATGTTTTATGGTTTTTCAATATTGTTATATAATTATTATTTTAAGAAGTCAGTAATTAATTATGTCTTTCCATTATTATTAATGGGATTTGTAAGGATACATATAGTATTTTTTTTCCTTGGAGCTTTAAGTGTCACTCAATTGTTCTTTAACAAAGAAATGAAATTTCATCTTAAGGCTTTATTAATCAGTATTGTTTCAGGTATTGTGTTAGTGACCATGCCTTTATTTCTTAAAATGATTGGTGCACGAGAAAATGCTTCTGTAGCCAAAAGACTTGATAAACTTGAAACACTACAGTTAAAAGGGGGCTCATCTGTACACATGCATGGAGAAAATATTATATATAAATGGTTTAGCTATATGTTTAGGCCTTTATTTTACGATATACATAATTTTTTGACTCTTGCAGCTTCATTTGAAAATTTATTGTGGGTGATAATGTTTTATACTATTGCCAAATATCATAAACTGAAAAGTAAACCTACGCTGAAACAACACTTTTGGTACGGAGCATTGATAATTATATTTGTTACGCTTCCAGCTGCTTATATACTTACTAACTTAGGTATTGCCATTCGACAGAAACATATGATATCACCATTCCTTTTATTTATTTTTTATATTGTAATAATAGATAAAACCACCTATAAATTAAAAATGGATTCTAATGGCTAGATATTTAGTTAGATTAGATGATGCCTGTCCAACAATGGACAAAGATAAATGGACTCGAATAGAAGTTATTTTAGATAAGTTTGAAATAAAACCTATGGTTGGTATTATTCCAATGAATGAAGATCCAAAAATGATGATTGAAAGGCCGGATGATAATTTTTGGGAAAAAATGCTGCGTTGGCAATCAAAAGGATGGGAAATAGCATTACATGGTTACAATCATGTGTATATAACAAAAGAAGGGGGTTTGCATCCTGTAAATAAAAAGTCAGAATTTGCAGGTGTAGATATAAAATTACAAGAAGAAAAATTAGAAAAGGGATACAGTTTACTGAAAGAATATGGATTAGAGGCTGAATATTTTTTTGCTCCAAGTCATACTTTTGATCTTAATACTTTGAGAGCCCTAAAAAAAGTAACACCAATAAATAAAATTAGTGACACCATAGCTTTGAAGCCTTATTCTAAATTTGGTTTTCAATTTTACCCTCAACAGCTAGGACATTTTAGAAATATTAATTTGCCAGGGGTTTGGACATTTTGTTATCATCCCAATACAATGAGAGAAAGCGATATTGAAGCGTTTGAAAAATTCATAGAAACTAATAGTAACAAATTTATATCATTTAAAGATATAGAAATGAAACGAGAAAGAGCAATGGATATGTCAGATAGGATTTTGGCTAAATCGTATTATACTTTGCGTAATCTGAGAGGATTTATTCAAAATTTCAAAAAATAATAATTTGAAAAATTATGCAATAATATTAATATCTGACACCTTAGGAGGTGCCGAACAAATTCTTTATGAAGTTGTTCGGAAATTTATTTCTCTTGATTCTAATAAGTTTGA